>Ga0302265_1001326_pt1 | contig 14762 bp, 17 predicted proteins | sample III_Bog_E1_1_FD_194556 | JGI IMG/M metagenome (GOLD analysis project Ga0302265, IMG submission 194556) | Peat permafrost microbial communities from Stordalen Mire near Abisko, Sweden - III_Bog_E1_1 | ecosystem: Environmental > Terrestrial > Soil > Wetlands > Peat | place: Sweden: Abisko...
GCGGGGTCGCGCTCCGAGAAGACAACGATCTTCTTGCCGTCGACGGTGATGAAGCCTTCGCCGGATGTGATCTCATTCTTCAGGTTACCGAGGATCGAGTCGTACTTGAGCAAGTGGGCCAGGGTGGCCGGGCTGGTCAAGTCATTGACGGCAACAAAATCGATTTCTGGATTGCCAAGCGCGGCGCGCAAAACGTTGCGGCCAATTCGGCCGAAGCCGTTGATTCCAACCTTAACTGCCATGTTGTGTTCTCCTTCGTAATCGCTGAGGCTATGGGTGAGAGCTGCGAAGTTTAGCCTTGCTGCATTCGGCGTCTGGATAATCCCCAGAAGGCTATTCCACCAAACCCTTGATCGTAACACTCCGGCGCGGGGTAGCGACGTTAAAACTGACTACGCAGCGGACCCGCACCAAAAACCGCTCATCGCTAGGATGCCTTGTATGGTTCACGACTGTATGTGATGGGCTGCACATCATTTGCAGCGGCCTTGGCAAGTATGGTATTCGGGTAACTAGCAAGGTAGAAGGCGGAATGAGAAGACGCTCGAGACGTGCACCGAATACTTCGGAGTCCACAGGCAAGATTGGCCAGGAACTTCCTTCGAATCAACTAGCTCCGCTGGTGCCGTTTTACCCGGATGAACCAGCGCGCGGCGTCGCAGGGGCTAAACAAGCAGCGCCTCCGCGTGTGCAAGAGCAGCCTGGGCGGGCTCCGGCGGCAAAAGCTCCGGCTCATGTGCGGCCGCCGCGGACGGACCGGCCAAGCAAGCAGGATTGGGACGAAGCGGCGGGATCGGGGCGGTTCGAGTTGGAAACGCAACCGGAGATTCCGTCGCTGCCTACGGCTGAGCCAGAGGCGGCCAGCCGATCGCCGCTGGCGCCGAAGGGCTACGTGGTGTTGGCGATCGGGATGCCGGGGTCGGGCAAGACGACGTGGTTCCGGCGCCGGGGCGTGACACCGCTTTCTAGCGATTTGCTGCGGAACATCCTTTTTGACGATGTGGAGGAGCAGCGGTACCAGGGGCTGGTCTTCTCGACGCTGCGGTCTTTGCTGCGGGCGCGCCTGATTGCGCGGATGCCGTGGAACTATGTGGATGCGACGAATTTGTCGATTCATGAGCGGCGGCAATGGATCAAGATGGGAAAGAGCTTTGGGTATGAAGTGCAGGCGGTTTTCTTCGACGTGCCGCTGGAAGTGTGTTTGCAGCGCAATAGCCAGCGCGACCGCAGCGTGAGTGAAGACGTGATGCGGAAGATGGCGGAGAAGCTGAAGCCGCCGGTGTTTGAAGAGGGATTTGACAAGATTACGGTGGTGCGGGTTAAGAGCGCGGGATGAGCACTCCTCCTGTTTCTGTTCCTTATATAGAGCCTTGGTTACGCGGGACCCATGCTGAGGTTCTGGCGGTGGGGCGGGCTGTGCTGCATGCCTTTGACTTGGCGCTCGATGATCTTGCGAAATGGACCGAAGGACTGACGGACAACCAGATCCACGCCCAGCCGCTTGGACTCACTTCGGTGGCCTTTCATCTGCGCCACATTGCCGGATCAACGGACCGGCTGCTTACGTATGCGGAGGGGAAACAACTCAGTGAGCCGCAGTTGGCGACCCTGAAAGCAGAGAAGCTTGGCGATGAGACGCTCGCCATGCTGCTGGCTGATGTCGAGGTCGCCTTCAGCAATGCGGCGGAACGGGTGCGGGTACTGGCAACGGCGGATCTCGACACGTTTCGCGGGGTGGGGCGGAAACAGCTGCCGACGTCGATTGGTGGGGCGCTGGTTCATGTGGCCGACCATACGCAGCGGCATGTGGGGCAGGTGGTGACTACTGCGAAGGTTCTGAGGGGCTTGCGACGGTAGTTGAATTGCAGATCGCAAGCCAATTCTGCAAGCAATAGGAGGCGAGATGCGAGCCGCAATTCTGGTGCTGTTTGCGGTCTTGTGTCTTTCTGGATGTTTTTCGCTGCGTTCGCCGGAATCATTTCAAGTGCAGAGGCAGCTGATTCGCCACATCGAGCACAATTGTTCTCCCGGCAAGCCGTGCCAGTTGTGTCTTCGCGACATCACGAGCTTTGATTGGGACTGGATGTATGTTTTCGCAGTAGGCGTATCTCCGGTTGAACGTAGAAAGGTAGTGGGTGTTGACGGCGTAGAGACCAGCGATCTGGAGGGCGAACTCGTATTCACGAAAGATCGCAGAATCGTCCATCAGGAACCCGTCCCCGAGGGTATAGAAGAACCGATCAAAAACGAGATTTGGTTTTCAGAACTGGTGAATACTGGGCAGCACGCTACGTATTCGTCCGACGTTGAATTTCTGGTGATTCAGGGAACTTCGAAAAACGGCCCCACATTCTCGCTCTCACCCGTGCGTTGATCCGATGGCCGACCATACGCAGCGGCATGTGGGGCAGGTGGTGACTACGGCGAAGGTTTTGAAGGGGTTGCGGCGGTAGGCACCTGCGTGGGGCGGGCGCTCGCGGGAGGCTGCACGGGTGCATGCTGGGCCGCTCAATTTCGAATTGTATTTAAATTGTATTTTCTGACCGGAAGCAAAAATCGCGCACTTCAGTAATTAAAAACAGGCGTAATATGTGCTCATGAAGCGTCTTGTTGCAGTTGCGTTGATGGTCGCGGGGATCGCGGTGCCGGTGTGCGCTCAGCGGGGCGGGGCGCGGGGTGGTTTTTCCGGACATTCCTCGGGTGGGCATGTCGGATTTTCTTCCGGTCCCAGAGTGGTTTCAGGGTATCGAGGCGTGATGCCCAGCAGGGCGCCTGGGACTGTTCAGGGGATGCAGAGGGGTGCTGGCGGTGGTCCAGGCGAGAATGCGGGGGGGCGCGAAACCTATCGACGGCGCTATGAGCATCGCAGACCGTATGTGTCGCCCTATGGATCGACGGTTTTCTATGGCGTGTCTGGGTATGGTGTCCCGGGGCCTTATATTCTTGACTACCCGGACGGTTACGACTACAACGCGGCTTCGACTCCGCTGGAGAACGGTTATCAGGCGCCTGACATGCTGCCACCGTATCCGGAGCAGCCTCCTCAAGCACAAGGGATGTACCCTCAGCCCGCCGGGATTTACCCACCACCCGCTGCCGGTTCGCAATTGACTGAGGGGCTTGCCAACGAGGAAGGGGTCACGCTGGTGTTCAAGGATGGGCGCGCACCGGTGCAGATTCATGACTATGTGCTGACGCGGAACACGGTGTATGTGTGGGATCGGCATCAGCGCGTGATCCCGATTGACCAGATCGATATGGTTGCAACGGCGAAGGCGAATTCGGAAGCTGGAATTGAATTTGAGTTACCGGAGTCGGCGAAGTAGCTAGCGGGATTGACTCTTAGGTGGCTTGTTCTTCGGTGAGGAGCGAGTCCTGGATGTGGCCCATTGGCAGCAATGGCGCAAGACCAGGCCCGCAGCCGATCCCTCTCCCGCGCTGCATTTGCCCGCACCCGCGGAATTCAAACTCGAGAACGGGCTGGAGGTCTTGCTGGTCGAGCGGCACGCCCTGCCGCTGCTCACCGCACACGTGGTGTCGCGCGCCGGAAGCGACAACAACGGGCCACGCAAGAGCGGCCTCGCAAGTCTGACTTCGCAATTGATGGGCGACAGAAACCGTCTCCCGCGACCTGGCAGCGCTAGCCGACGATCAGGAACGATTGGAACGCGCGTCAGCACATTTGCAGGCATGGACTCGGGAGCGATCACCCTGAGCGTCCTGACTTCCAATGCAGACAAAGCAATGGATCTGCTGGGCGACGTTGCCTAACATCCGGCTTTTCAGTCCGAAGACCTGGAAATCACGGATAGCGGGAAAGCTAACGACAGACGCACCGTGATTAACTCCGCGTCATCGCTGCACTGGCTTCGTGGTTCAGAAGCCACAGTTTGCGTTCGATTCCGCCACCGTATCCGGTGAGCGAACCGTCGGACCCGATTACGCGATGACACGGAACGATTATTCCCACTGGGTTGGACCCATTGGCCGAGCCTACCGCCCTGACAGCCGCGGGCCGGCCGATTTGTTTGGCGAGTTCCATGTACGAGACGGTCGTCCCGCAAGCAATGCTTCGCAGCGCCCGCCAAACCTCACATTGAAAAGGCGTGCCATTGGTCTTTGTTGGCAGATTGTCGATCGCGGTTAGATCTCCCTGAAAATACCTGTTGATCGCGTCCGTCAAACCGTTGGACGAGTGAGCCGGATCGAGCCTGAAACCGCTTTGACCGTAGTGAATCATCAACAGACGGTTCATGCGAGTCTCGTGATCTGCCCAATCCGCGGCACGGAGATTCCCTTCGTGATCGCTAACGATCAGCATCTCGCCGATGGGTGTATCAAGCCGATCGATCAGCAACGGCAAAGGGTCACTCATGTGCCGCATCAAGATCCGTCGTTCGCGTCGCGTGCCGCTTCTTCCAATACCTTCATCGCTAACAGGTAGGGGCGCGGTCCATGGCTCACTCTGGCAACGCCTTGCTCTGCGAGAGCGCTAAGCGGTGAAGTGAAGTCGACCACCATGATATTAATCGGGAGCGGCGAGGCTTCAGCCAGTCGCGCAATAAGAGTCAGGTTCGTAAGACCTGGTGCGAAGAGCCCATCTGCGCCGGCATCCGCATAAGCATGCGCCCGCTCAACTGCCTCTACGATCATGGCATCGTCATGCTGATTGGCCGGTTCTTGAAAGAAAATGTCGGTCCGAGCATTGATGAAGAAATGGACTTTCGCCTCATTTGCGGTGCGCCGCGCAATTCTGATGCGGCCCGCCTGATCGGCGGCGGACCGTATTATCCCGCTTGCCGGAATGCTGTCTTCCAAATTACAGCCTACGGCTCCTGCTTCGATTGCGAGGCGGATTGTGCTGCCTAGCTCCTCCGCCGTGACGCCATAGCCGCTTTCCAAATCGATTGTGACTGGAAGATCAGTCGCACTGACAATCCTCCGCAGATTATCGATTGCCAGATCGAGCGGCGTCTGCTCGCCGTCGTCATAGCCATTCGCATGTGCGACCGACCAACTGCCCGTAGCGATTGCCTTGGCACCGGCCGCGGCGACAGCCCGGGCACTGCCCACATCCCAGATGTTGAAGAGGACGAGTGGCTTGCCGGGGATGTGCAGTGCCCGGAATTGGACAGCCTTTCGCGATTGATCGTACATCCCGTATTCCTGAAAGCCTTGCGACTGCCCGATTGCTGTTTCGACGGTCATTGTTGCCTTTCTATTGGCTTGTGTGCCAGTGTGCGCGTAGTTCTTCGTTGAATTCCTGCCAGCGTTCCTCGGGGAAGAAGATTCTGGCGTCCTTAAACTCGACACGCCGCCGTGTGCCGGGGATGTTGTCAGCGAGCCAATGGGACCATTTCAGATCGAAATAGACATCATCCGTTCCCCATACGATAAGTGTCGGTGCCTGAAGGCTCTTCAGCTGGTCTTGAATCGCTACTGTGTGGCTGTTGTCAAAAGCGGCGAGGAACCGTTTTAAGTCATGCGTACGCCGTTCACTTCGGACCAGGGGACGCAGGTATGTCTCGATGGTGTCGTCGCTTACTTGTTCCGGATGCTCATAGGCGGGACCGAGAGCCCCGGCCGAACGGTAGACTTGTTTGTCCGACAGCATGGCGTTCAGCGTTCCGGACAAACCGCCGGACGCAGCCATCGCCAGAAATGGCTTGAATGCTTCAGGTGGCCAGTTGTCGTGCGTATCGCAGTTGGTGAGCGTCAGGCTGCGGACGCGTTCCGGATTCAGTGCGGCGAAGATCTGTGCGATGCCGCCGCCGCTATCGTTTCCCACCAGATCAACCTGATCGATGGCCAAAGCGTCGAGGAATTCTCTGAGCATCCTGGCATTGGCTGTAACCGACACATCCTGATCGGGAGCGATTTCAGTGTCGCCATGCGCCAGCAGGTCAACGGCGATGCAGCGCCGAATGTCCGATAGGCCGGCCAATTGGTGACGCCAAAGATAGCTGTTCAACAGTACGCCGTGCACGAACAATGCAACTGGCCCACTACCCTGCTCCAAATAGCTGATACGTCCGGAGGGAATCTCAACTGTGCGCCGGATCGCTGAGGATCTATCTGCAGCCATGGTCTAGCCTCTCCCTGATATGGCAGCGGAAGCAGCCGCTTCATTCAATTTCTGGGCGCACTCATTGCAGCAAACCTCAACCGTTCTGCCACCGATGGTGACCTTGATGGAATCTCCATCGAGCGCGCAATCGCACGCCGCACACGTTCTCTCAGCCATGACTTTCTCCTTCAGTACCCGAGCTGCGGGTAAATCCAGTAGGCCATGAACGGAGGGAGCGTCGCTGTCAGATTATTTAGCGATTTGCCGGGGCGTTCTTAACGGCGGAGCGCCGACTGCTTGAACTCGGAGGGTGAGCGTCCGTAAGCTTCTCGGAATGCAGCGCTGAAATGGCTGTGGCTCGAAAAGCCGAGATCGAGGCTCAGAGTGGTCAGATCGTCATATTGGGCAAGAAGGTCCAAAGCCCGCGCCAATCGCAGGCGCAGTTGATAACGATAGAGAGGCATGCCCTCGACTTGTTGAAAGACCTGGGTGAGATAGACCGGCGAACCACGAACTTCCGCAGCGATTTCGGCCAGTGTCCAGCGTCGAGTCAAATCGCTTGCCAAGACAAGCTTGACCCGGTCAACCAGCCGCTGCCGCCCGAGGCTCGCGCACGCTTCATGCGTGGTGCGTGGCCCCAACGCACGGCGGATCAAGGTTAGCGCCAGGCTCTCGGCTTCCAGTGGCTCTGCAATGTCCTCGCGTAGGCTATGGCGCAAAAGAGCAACAAGCGCCTGGGCCCGCGCGTCGATCCGCAGACGCTGTCCTCGAAATGCAGGGGTTGTCTTATCGCAAAGAAGAGTTGCGGGCGCCAGTTCAAGGAGCTGCTCTTCGCTGATTGCCAACGACAGGCTCGCGTCTCCCCCCGGGACTGGATGGCTAATACGGTAGCCTTCGGCAGCATTGAAGAATATCACTTGGTTCGCTTCCGCTACCGCCTGGTCGCTCCCAAGATGGCGCATGTAGACGCCTCGATACGGGAAGACGAGTTCGGTAGCTGTCGCATACTCTTCGGCGCTCTGACCGCGACAACTTCCTTGGCAATACACGTCGCGAATCTTGACGGTCGGAGAGTGGAACAGGGATTGAGCACAAAATTCCGTGACACTCCCATTCTTGTTCTTCGAGCCCACACTCCCCCCAACCAGTTACAGAGAGGAGAATATCATTTTGCCTTCTATTCAGGACCGGAGGGCGTGAGCGTTCGCGCAAAACAAGATAGCAAAACCAGATTGTCGATTCTGTACGTTTACCGCATGTTCTTTTTCAGAAAGCTAACCTGTTTGCTCTTGTATTTATTCGATTGCGATTGTGCTTTCAGAAGAAGATCGCACGCTTCCTGATATCGTCCAGTCGCCTCTGCGGCCTTGATTGCCAGCGCATAGGCTCTGTCAGTTTCTCGATTTGCAAGGTTCTGTTGTGCCAGAATCCACGCGCGCTCCGGATCCGCGCCAGGTCCAAGATAGAAATCTGCGCCGTGATCCGCGAATCCCAATGGATAGCGCGCCAAGAGTGATTCGTAGCGCTGCTGAGCGAGAGATGTTTCCTCCTGACCATGTACTGTGTCGCCGCCTTTGACGTGCAGTCCTCCGAGCAATGCGAGGGCTTCAGGATCGTTGCTCGCCACAACGACGGGTTCGAGCCGCTCGATTGCAGATGCCGTGTCTCCGCGGGCGGCCTCGAGTTTGGCGAGATGGGCATTCGCTGCGACAAACTCTGGCAGGTATGTGAGCGCGCGCTTATAGTTAGCCTCTCCACGCGCCGGATCGCCGCCTTGATCGGCCCACATTAAGCCGCGGGCAAAGTAGATCCACGCATAGGGGAAAGGTAATGTGGTGTCAAGGTCGTCGAGGGCCGCAACGTATAAACGATCTGCTTCGGCTAAGCGGCCTACCTCAACGTATGCGGCGGCCAGAGCGCTCCGCGACGCAAAGCCCGGCCGGTGAACCAAGTCCGCTTGCAACTCCGGGATCACATCACTAGCGTGACCAGTGGCAACAAGTATCGAGGCACGCAAACCTCTCGTCTCCTCAGGGGTTGCGCCTTGACGCTCGGCGGCTGCTATGTCGCTGAGGGCATCAGCAAACCGATGCACCGTCGCGCGTGTCCGGGCGCGGCGCAAGAGGTCTGCGCTGGTCTGAGATCGACCTTCTGTAAGCGCGTACGCCCTATCCAAGGCCTCGTAGTCACTTAGAAATCGCTGCCTGACGAGAAGAAGCTCTTCAACGCCGGGCTGATCTCCCAATTGGGCAATTTGTTGGTCCAGGTTTCGAATTGCGATGGCGCTGCTGGTTGTAATGAATGATGGTTCGGCAACCGGCGCGGCGTATGCTGCGCAATAGGTTGCGAAGACAGTTGCGAGGACCGCTGATCGGTAACCAAAATGTCTCACGCTGTCGTCTCCTGAGAGTTTGTGTTTAGTTAACGAGACAAGCTACTTTGAGTCGGGATGGTCTCGCAGGTGGTTACTTTCCGCAATCTCCGTGTGAGGGTGTTCGATAAAATCTCCACGACGATCCGAAAGTCACCAACAGCATCACCTTTCGAAGTGCCGCTGTCGTCGAGACCTTGTTCACGCCATGTGTTTCAGCCTGCTCTTTCTTTCATGGAGCCGCCAAAAAGGGGAAATCAATCGTTGAGTGCGTCTTCTCATCCCGTGTGAGACCGTCTACGCCACCTATGCTGGTACCGTCGATTAACAAAGATCGAAAGATGTTGCTGGCGTCGTAGTTAGGCGTGCGACCACCGCAATCTCCGGCTAACGCGCCCGGTGTCCCGAGTGCCGTGAATTCAACTGCCATGAACTGAGTGCATGTAGCCGATGCGCTGTTGACCCAGACTCGATCGTCCGCAAGCAGCCTGGCAAGCTTTTCGTAACGCCTGTGTGGATCGCCTTTCGAGTCAGCTAGCCATTGATTTCCGCACTTTCCATCGAATCCGTCATAGAGCCCGAGGTTCCGTTCGATGTCTCCTGAAAACTGCATCCAGCCAGTCCGTTGGACGCGGTTGTAAGCTTCCCTGCGCCGATACCTAAGCGCGTCGGGATCTACCGGTCCGCCAACCAGCGCGTTCTTAATCAGCGGCCGTGCAGTGCGTTCGATCGGATTGCCTAATGTTGGGATCGGAGGCCGCTGGCCTTGATTCTTTGAGGTCGCCAATGACTGCGTCCGAGGTGTTCGGTGTACGGCGCCCCAAACCGCCAGCAGTTTTCCGCCCTTTGCTACCACGTCGAGGTCAATCGAGAGGACCAATGAAGAAGACTGCCAACCTGCTAGGAAATTTGTTGCGGGACCGCCGCTGGTATGCCGCCACGTATCCAGGATCTTCTGGGATGCAGCCTGATCGAACTGTGAGCAGCCTGCTGCGTCGGCCCTCGTTCCGTTTTGAAGAGCAGCACCGGCAACGTCATACGCCTCGCGAGTTCCCTTGACGTTGTTGAAAAAGGGATCGTCTCGCAAGCCGGCAAATACTCGAAATCGGTGATTCTCTCCCTCAAGTCCGGCCGGGTCACCCGCATTTCCACGAACATAATCCGCATCGCCAACCCAGCACTCCGCTGTTTGTGCGGTGTCGAATCGGCAGAGGATCAACGTGGTTGCGGTCGTCTTGCCGAAGCGTTCCCCGCTGTCGACATGAAATGCGTATTGGAGCCGATCGGAAAACTGGTGAGCCACGATGTCCATCACCAGGTTCAGGCGGCGTCCGTCGGAAGATGTCCATGCGTAGATATCGCCGATATCCGCGGCTGGATCAGCAATAACTGTCGGGGTATCGAGATGGTCGGATGCGTACGCATTGCGATGCGCCGCTGTGGTAACTATCCCGACCAGAACACACACGACGAACAAACGGTGCGTTAGATGAAACGTCCGCATAGATAATCTCCTCTTTCAATTCCGGCGATGTATTCCTGGCGAATTCCCTTTGATGGTTTTCCGTGACCGTTCAAAGGCTCCAAAGCTCAGTTGCTTCTTGGACGATCACTTGCGGCATCTCCTCAGGGAAGAAGAGCTTTGCACCTGGCACGCGCCGCGCGCCCAACCAATTTGCTGCAGTCCTGGCAAGGTAGTCGGGGCTCGACTGCGAAAAGATCGTATCGGCTGTCCCCCACACGACGCGGATCGGAACATAGCACTTCTTGAGTGCGGATTCCACGCCGGCTAACGGATTCGGATCAAGAGCGGCAGCATATGCATTCGTCAGTTCCTTGCGTCCTTTCGAACGGACAAGCGGACCCAGGTAAGTCTCGATGGCCTCATCGGTGGGATGAGTTGGATCTGAATAGCATTGACCTCCCAGGCCGCTCGTAGAGCGCGCCAAAGTCTTGTCCGCGAGCCAGGGAACAAGCCACTGGTCGGCGAATTTGCCGGCACGTGCAAGTTCGATGACAGGCCTGACTGCCGATGGAGGGCTATCCGGCTCTGTGTCGCAATTGGTGAGAAGCATTGAACCCACGCGCTCGGGATGGCGCGTGGCGAGAAGTTGCGCAATTGCGCCGCCGCTATCATTCGCGACAATGTCAACTTTGGCGAGGGAGAGTTTGTTTAGAAGCTGCACAAGCATGGCCACCTGGGCCTGTGGCGCAACGCTCTGACCATCCGCGACTCTTGTATAACCAAGGGCCAGAAAATCAGGGGCGATGCAGCGCCTTAGTGTTGAAAGCTGAGGGAGGATGCCTCGCCATTGAAAGCTGTTAAGCGGAAAACCGTGCAGGAATAGCGCTCCATCCCCTTTACCGCGATCGATAAAAGCAATACTGCCTTGTTCTGTCGTGATGAATTGTCGGGCCGCGTGAAATTCGGAAGCAGTCATTTCCGGCACACTGGACGGCAACGGCGATCCAGCGGCGATACGCGTTGACGTGTTCAAAGCTGTGATCGCGACGGTTCCAGCACTCAGTTGAAGAAATTTCCTGCGATTCATCGGCCCTCTCCATTAGTTGTGCGATAAATATTCTTCAGCCATCGAGCTGCTGCCATCCGATTTGAACCGAACCTTCGAGACGGTCTGAGGCTTCACCGCTCTCGAATTCAATGACTGATCATGGATTGAGTAGGCCATGCCGGGAGTTGCGATTGCTGTCAGAATCTTTAGCAATATGTATAGGTCTGGCTCTTGATCCGAAGCCGTTGTACAGAACCGCTGAAGATGAAGTCCAAATTGAAGGAGGCAATAAGTACTGCAATTGGGCAACGGTCTTTGCTCGCAGCCCGCCGTCGATGACGACCCGCAGTATGCTCCGCTCACTGCAAGCTGAAAAACGCGATTTGTCTAAGAACAAGCCATGGAAATGCCGGGGTATGGAAAGCCATGAAGCCGGCTCTCCACCCTTTCCACACCCCTTGGAAATCCATGCGGGATTCCCACATTCCCACGGCTACGGCGACGGCTATCATGTATCTGAAAATCGGCAAAGCCCGGCGAAAATCCGCAATCAGCGCGACTCTCACCGCAAGGGGCTTGTAAACCATGTCCCCGGTCTAAAACGTGAAGGATGTCCCGGAACTCTCAAGATCCTGGTAGGTTACCTTTCCGTTTTCGAAGATGGACAGGTGATTTTGGCAAACGCAAGCCTTCTTCGAATTCGAATCGGTTTTGTGGGGACAGGCGGCGGTGTGCCTGGCGAACACCTTAATTGTGAAACTGCCTGGACTCTCCAGAGACATGGCTATACAAGTTTCAGCAACTCATATTTTTGCGTCAGTAAGTTGTTTATTGTCAATAATGTCCTGGATGTGGCCCATTTTCTCGTGCTTTGTCCTGAGGTAACCGGCGAAGCTGTCTTGCGGGACAACTTCTGCCGAGACGCGTTCGACCACTGCGATGCCGGCTGACTCGAGTGCGGCGACCTTCTCAGGATTGTTGGTGATAAGACGCACGGAGGAGACGCCAAGGAGCTTGAGGACTTCCGCTGGGAGTTCGTACGCGCGGCAGTCAGCGGCAAAGCCGAGCTCGACATTGGCTTCCACCGTGTCCATTCCGTGGTCCTGAAGCTCATAGGCTTTCAACTTGGCCATGAGGCCGATGCCGCGGCCCTCCTGCTGCTCGTATAGCAGAATGCCCGCACCTGCTTGAGCAATGCTGCCGAGGGCGAGTTCCAATTGCAATCGGCAGTCGCAGCGCAGGGAGCCGAAGACGTCTCCTGTGAGGCATTGGGAGTGGATGCGGACCAGCGGCGGTGCGGAATGGATGTCGCCCATGACGAGGGCGACTAATCCTTCAACGTGCTTGCCTTCGCGTGCGCCGTGTTCGCAGCAAGCGCGGGGAGTGGTCAGCAGGCCCTCAAAGCCGAGGATGCGAAATTGTCCCCAGCGCGTGGGGAAATCCGCTTCGGCGACCTTGTTGATGCTGACGTAACCCATAGTTCCATTCTACAGCCACCCCAGCGACGAAGATCTGTCGCCGGGGACCCCGGAAGGGATCCGGCACCGAGGGCAGAGGGGCTATGGACCAGGGAATAGGAACTGGGGAATACGGGCTCCGATCTTCGCGGTGCGATAGAGTGATGGGGTGACCGTGAACCTGATTTGGATTACGCTGCTGGTGAAGCTGGGGGTTTCTGCCTCGGTTGCCAGCGTGCTGGCGCGTGTGACTACGTTTCGGCGGCTGATTTTTGCCGAGAAGCGAAGCCGGCGGCAGACGCTGGCGTTGCTGGCGTTTATTGTGGTGCCGTTGACGCTGGGGGTTTTGATCCGCATCCGGGTTTCGAATTTTCTGGCGGCGGACATCTCGTTCGAAACAGTGATTCTGCTGGGGCTATTACTGGGGCCGGTGTGGGCCATGCTGGGCGGGGCTGTGCTTTCGTTGCCCGCCGTGGGGCATCATGAGTACCTGGCGCTGCCGTTCAACATGGCGCTGGGACTGGGTTGGGGGCTGCTGGGGCGGTTTGTCGGCAGGGAAGAGATTTGGTCGTTTACACCGTTCATCGACCTGAGTCTTTATCGCTGGGTGCGGCGGAATCTGAGGCAACCGCGCATTGATAGGCAGTTCCTGATGCTGTTTTTGATTGTGGCAGCGGAGGCTTGCCGCACTTGGCTGAAGCACGAGTTTCCGAACCGGATATTTGCGCTGCTGGCACCGCAATGGTGGCTGCAGGTGATGGTGTGGCTGAGTGCGCCAATCGTTGTGGGGATTGCGCTGAAAGTATGGAATACGCTGCGTGTGGAGCTGAAACTGGAAGAGCAGAAGCGGCTGCTGCTTGAGGCGCGGTTGGACGCGTTGCAGCGGCAGATCAATCCGCATTTTCTTTTCAATACGCTGAACTCGATTGCGTCGCTGGTGAGGACGAAACCAAAGCTGGCGCGGGAGATGACAGTGAAGCTGGCGAACATTTTGCGTGCGTTGCTGAAAGACCACGACAGCTATGTTCCGTTGCGCGAGGAGTTGAGTTTTACGGACGACTACCTGGACATTGAGGTGGTGCGATTCGGCGTTGAGAAGCTTCGGGTAGAGAAGGAGATTGATCCCCGGACGCTGGAAGTGATGGTGCCGAGCATACTGTTGCAGCCGCTGATTGAGAACAGCATCAAGCATGGGCTGGAGCCGCGCCTGAAGGGCGGAACGGTGACGCTGCGAAGCAAACTGGATGGAAACCGTGTGTTGATTGAAGTGGCCGACGATGGGGTGGGCATGAGCAACCGGCCGGGGTCGGCTTTGCGGCGGACCGGGGCGGGAATTGGTATGAAGAACGTGCAGGAGCGGCTGGAGGTGCTTTATGGCGACCAGGCAAGCTTCACGGTCGTGAGCAATCCGGGGCGGGGGACGTTGGTCTCGATCGAGATTCCGGCAAACTTGCAAGATACGTTCTAATACGCAGGTTTTAGACAACAGCTCAAATGGACGCGATCACCTCTTTCAGAATTCTTGCGGCGTCCTGAAGCGTCGCGCGTTGCTCCGCCTTCAACTGCGCGATCTGCGCGGCCAGCGCCCGCACACGGCGCTCTCGCCCTTTCATCAACAGGTTCCTGCCTGCCGGTGTAGCGGTAATATACGTGCTTCGCCCATCTTTCGCATTCCTGCTCCTGATTACGAAACCGAGTTCAGCCAGCGCATCCACAATCCGAGTCATTGTGGGAGGACGCACCTGTTCGGCGGCGGCAAGGTCACCCAATGTTACCGGTCCCGCAAAGACAATGACCGAGAGTGCGGACAGCCGCGGAGAATTGAGACCGCTTTGCGAGTCTTCCCTGCGCAGCTTCCGGAGCAGATGAATGGCTGCGGAATGGATTTCATCGGCAATGATTTGGGAGTCTTCCGAAATTTTGCTTGGCATATTGGGACAAAGTTATGTTATATCGTTAGGTGAGCTAAGTAAATGGAGGACGCAATGACCACCCAAACCAAAGAAATTGAAACCGCTGTGCACTTCGACAAGATTGGCCAGATCGCCATTTCTGTGACCGACCTGGCGCGGTCAAAGGATTTTTACCAGAACACGCTGGGGATGAAGTTTCTGTTCGATGCCGGCAGCATGGCCTTTTTCCTCTGCGGCGAGATTCGGTTTATGATCGGCGTCCAAGAAGAGCCCTTCACACCCGGCGGGACAATTGTGTACTTCAAGGTGGCCGATATTCAACGGACGTATGCGTTATTGCTGGAGCAAGAGGTGGTATTTACCCACGCTCCGCACCTTGTGGCGAGGATGCCGGATCACGATTTGTGGATGGCATTCTTCAACGATCCGGACGGGAACCTG
>Ga0302265_1001331_pt1 | contig 14714 bp, 10 predicted proteins | sample III_Bog_E1_1_FD_194556 | JGI IMG/M metagenome (GOLD analysis project Ga0302265, IMG submission 194556) | Peat permafrost microbial communities from Stordalen Mire near Abisko, Sweden - III_Bog_E1_1 | ecosystem: Environmental > Terrestrial > Soil > Wetlands > Peat | place: Sweden: Abisko...
GCTGGTCAATTCCCAGGGTGTCGAGCATTGCCGAAAATTTATGCCGATCTTCGGCCATATCTATGTCTGATGCCTGTGTGCCGAGAATAGTTACATTTGAATCCGCAAGCTTCAACGCAAGATTATTAGGAATCTGACCTCCGGTTGAAACAATGGTTCCCATAGGATTTTCCAGTTCAATGATGTCCATTACCCGTTCAAAGCTTAACTCATCGAAGTAAAGCCGGTCGCACATATCGTAATCTGTCGAAACTGTTTCAGGGTTGTAGTTAATCATTACAGAACGGTAGCCTTCTTTACGTATCGTCAGTAATGCATTTACCCCGCACCAGTCAAATTCTACCGAAGAACCGATTCTGTAGGCTCCAGATCCAAGAACAACCACCGAACGGTGATCACCCAGATAATGTACATCGTTGCCTGTTCCCCCGTATGTCAGGTACAAATAGTTTGTTTGTGCCGGATATTCAGCCGCAAGAGTATCAATTTGTTTTACAACAGGAACAATTCCACGGCTTTTACGGTGCCTGCGGGTGAGTATAATATTATCATCAATATCATCACTGTTACATTTTGTTACTAAACGGGTGATCTGAAAATCGGAGAATCCCATTTCTTTAGCACTTCGTAATACATCATCAGGTAATTCGACTAATGAATTGAATGTATCAAGTTCATGTTCTTTTTCAACGATATGTTGCAGTTTATACAAAAACCATTTATCAATTTTAGTCAATTCGTGTATTCTGTCAATTGAATAACCGCTATGTAATGCCTGTGCCAGATAAAATACACGTTTGTCTGTCGGTTTAGAGAGTGCTGTATCAACGTCATCGGCATAAAAATCTTTGTTGGCAACAAACCCGTGCATTCCGAGTCCAATCATCCTTAATCCTTTCTGGAATGCTTCTTCAAAGTTACGTCCTATCGACATGATTTCACCAACCGACTTCATACTGCTGCCTAATTGTCGTGAAACTCCCAAAAATTTGCTTAAATCCCATCGTGGTATTTTGCAGACAATATAATCCAGGGCCGGTTCGAAGAAAGCCGACGTATTTTTAGTAACAGAGTTCTTCAATTCGGGTAATCCATAACCCAGACCAAGTTTCGCTGCTACAAAAGCGAGCGGGTATCCGGTTGCTTTGGAAGCCAGTGCCGACGATCGGCTTAGTCGGGCATTTACTTCAATCACCCTGTAGTCTTCGGAGAATGGATCAAAAGCATATTGTACATTGCATTCTCCCACTATCCCGATATGGCGGATAATACGGATAGCTATTTCACGCAGTTTATGGTATTCCCGGTTGGTCAATGTCTGTGAAGGTGCTACTACGATACTTTCACCTGTATGAATTCCAAGAGGATCGAAATTTTCCATATTACAAACTGTAATACAGTTGTCATATTTATCACGTACAACTTCATATTCAATTTCTTTCCAGCCTTTCAACGATTTTTCAACCAAAACCTGAGTTGAATAAGCGAATGCTTTCTCCACCAGGGTTTTCATTTCTTCGTCGTTATCACAAAAACCACTTCCAAGTCCACCAAGGGCATAGGCAGCCCTGACAATTACCGGGTAACCAAGTTCATTTGCTGCTCTTATGGCATTGTCAAGATCATTTACTGCTTCACTCTGAATATATTTTATATCAATTTCTGATAGCTTCCGGTTGAATATCTCACGGTCTTCGGTGTCGATAATTGATTGAACAGGCGTACCCAGTACACGTACATTGTATTTTTCAAATATCTTATTCCTGAATAAGGCGACGCCACAGTTTAATGCTGTTTGTCCTCCGAAAGAAAGGAAAACTCCGTCCGGACGTTCTTTTTCAATGACCCTTTCAACGAAATCAGGTGTTACCGGTAAAAAGTATACCTTGTCGGCAATACCTTCCGAAGTTTGCACTGTAGCAATATTGGGATTAATCAATATGGTTTCAATCCCTTCTTCTTTCAGCGCTTTTAAGGCCTGGGAACCTGAATAATCGAATTCTCCGGCTTCACCGATTTTCAGAGCTCCCGATCCAAGAACGAGCACTTTTTTAATATCCCCTTTTTCTACTCCGTTATAGATATGTTTTGTAACCAGCTTTGATTCCAGTTCTTCCTCTATAAGTTGTGGTATGCTTTTGCTTTTATCAGTAAGTGTTTTAATAAACACATCGAACAGGAATTCGGTATCAGTAGGACCTGAAGATGCTTCCGGATGAAATTGTGCTGAGAACCAAGGCTTTGATTTATGGCGAATCCCTTCGTTGGTTCCATCGTTCATATTCACGAACAGCGGCTCCCAATCGGCTCCCAATGTTTTATTGTCAACTGCAAATCCGTGATTCTGTGAAGTTATGAATGCACGGTTAGTACCTATTAATTGTACAGGTTGATTATGACTACGGTGACCATATTTCAGTTTATAGGTTTTGGCACCTCCGGCAACTGAAAGCAATTGGTTTCCCATGCAGATTCCGAAAATAGGCTTGTCGGAAAGCATTGCTTTTTGGATGTTTTTTACCGTTATTTTACAATAATCAGGATCACCCGGACCATTTGAAATAAATAATCCATCATACTCAATGTGATTGAAATCATAATCCCAGGGTACACGAATCACTGTTGTATCACGTTTCAACAAACAACGGATAATATTATGTTTTACACCACAGTCGACCAACAAAATGCGATGTTTTCCGTTCCCATAGGTAATTACTTCCTCACAACTGACTTTAGCCACCTGATTCTCATCATCCGGATTAATAAATGCAATGTCTTCACCATCAGGAAAAACAAACTTTCCTTTCATGGTTCCTTTTTCGCGTACTAACTTGGTTAATTCCCGGGTGTCAACACCAAATATTCCAGGTACTTTATTTTCTATTAGCCACTCACTCAGACTTTTTCCTGCATTCCAGTGACTATATTCAAAAGAAAAATCGGAAATAATCAGACCTGTTGCCTGAATTTTTTCCGATTCGAAATAAGTAGAAAGTCCATTTTGAATGGTGTCGTTAGGAACGCCGTAATTCCCGACTAAAGGAAAAGTAATGGTAAGCAACTGACCCGCATACGATGGGTCGGTCAAACTTTCGGGATACCCAACCATAGCTGTATTAAAAACAACTTCACCGGCTACCGCCTTTTCGTAACCAAAGGATTTCCCTTTAAAAACTGTTCCATCTTCCAAAATTAAGTGGAGAGGTTTGTAATTTTGCATATATCGTGTATTGATTGAATTGTCGTTCCGACTCAATTGTCCAAATTTGTGCAAAAGTACTCCTTTTTCTCGTTTTGTGCAACCCCTCATCCCTGAAAACGCATGTATTTAACTGATTTTAGTTGAGTTGTTATCCATTTGTCAATAAATGAATTGAAAGAGTTGATAATGGGTATAAATATTCTGAAAAGTATCCATCCATTGGACATAAAAAAGAAAAAAACAGGACAGTTAGCTTTTTGCTCACTCTCCTGTTTATATATAGAAAATTTTATAATTAGTGTAATTCGTCTTAATTCGTATAATTCGTCTTAATTCGTATAATTCGTCTTAATTCGTATAATTCGTCTAAATTCGTATTTATCAGTACTCCGAGGTAAAATGGAATTTTATATTTTTAAAATCATTTTGTGCCATTTGCAAAACATAACCTGAATCGGCAAGAAATACATCCCTGCCACTTTTATCTTTGGCCATGTATTGTGCTTTCCGTTTTTTGAAATTATCAAGTTCCGTTGCATCATCACTATCTATCCAACATGCTTTGTATAATGAAATAGGATCCCACCGGCATTGGGCATTGTATTCGTGAAGGAGACGGTATTGGATTACTTCAAACTGAAGTTGGCCGACAGTACCGATTATTTTACGACCATTATATTGGTTAACAAACAATTGAGCCACACCTTCGTCCATCAACTGATTGACACCTTTGTCCAATTGTTTTGTTTTCATTGGATCGGCATTTTCGATGTATTTAAACATTTCAGGTGAAAAACTTGGTATCCCTTTGAAATGTAATTCTTCACCACTTGTAAGTGTATCGCCAATTTTAAAGTTTCCTGTATCCGGTAAACCTACAATATCTCCTGCAAAAGCTTCGTCAACCGTTTCTTTTTTCTGTGCCATAAAAGCAGTTGGACTCGAAAAGCGCATCATTTTGCCATGGCGTACATGTTTGTAGTTCACATTCCGTTCAAATTTTCCGGAGCAGATTTTTACAAAGGCAATGCAACTGCGGTGATTGGGATCCATGTTGGCATGAATTTTAAAAACAAAACCCGAAAATGCTTCTTCAAATGGATTTATTTCACGTTCCTGAGTGTGGATTGGTCGGGGAGAAGGAGCTATTTCTACGAAACAGTCTAGTAATTCCTTTACTCCGAAATTATTTAATGCACTTCCAAAGAAAACAGGTGCCAGTTCCCCGGCCAGGTATTTCTTCTCATCAAACGCAGAATATACTCCGTTTATTAATTCCATGTCTTCACGCAACTTATCGGCATCATGTTCACCTACGTATTTTTCCAGTTCAGGACTGTTGATATCCGAAAAGGCCACCGATTCACTGATTGTTTGACGGTTTGGTGTGAACAGTTCAAGGTTTTGTTTATATATATTATATACTCCTTTAAAGGTAATACCCATATTTATTGGCCAACTCAACGGGCGAACACGAATGCCCAGTTCCGATTCCAGTTCATCCAATAAATCAAACGGGTCTTTCCCTTCCCGATCCATCTTGTTTACAAATACAATGACAGGAGTCTTACGCATGCGACAAACAGCCATTAGTTTGCGTGTCTGTGCTTCCACACCTTTTGCAGTATCGATAACAATGATAACGCTGTCAACGGCAGTAAGTGTCCTGTAAGTGTCTTCAGCAAAATCCTGGTGACCCGGAGTATCTAAAATGTTGATTTTATAGTTGCGATACTCAAATCCCATGACAGATGTTGCTACGGATATACCACGTTGTTTTTCAATCTCCATCCAGTCCGAAGTTGCTGTTTTCTTAATCTTATTCGATTTTACAGCTCCTGCCACATGAATTGCACCTCCGAAAAGTAACAATTTCTCTGTTAATGTGGTTTTCCCTGCATCGGGATGACTGATGATAGCAAAAGTTCTTCGGCGGAGTATTTCTGATTGTAAGCTCATGATTCAATGTTGATATTGGAAATAAATTTGAGGGTGCAAAGGTACGTTTTTTGAAGCATATAAAAAAGTAATGTAAATGACACCTTATGAAGAGATAAATAAAGAGAATTTTAATGACAAGATTAAAGCCTTCAGATCTTGTTTCAGAGGAGTAAGAAGCATTCCATTCTTCCTTTTTAGACTTACAAATAACATTCCCCCAACTTTTAGGATTAATTCTTTAATTCGTTCTAATTCGTATTAAATTCGTATTTCAAAAAAAGGTCGGTATAATTACCGACCTTTAATGCAAAATTAGATACAAAAATTTATCAGATTTAAAACATTGTTTAAAATTTTAATCCTAATGAAACCACAATATTGTTGGTTGTTGAAATGACTTTAGCCGGATTTACAGCTATTGCCAGATTATTGGAATTATACGGATAAAACGATTCATCAAGAATTTTGTTCATATACGCACAGTCAATAAACCAATTTGCTTCCCTGTAACCGAAACCGGCTGAAAAATAATTGGTATTATTGTTCTTGAAATATTCTGTGTCAGAGCTTATTGTATTGTATCGGACCAGCTTGGCCGCATTCGGATCAGTTGCATTTGAGGAATATGCATATCCTGCACGGATTGCAAAATTATTGGTTAATTTATATTCACCACCAATTTTAATGGTACTTACATCACTTAACATTTGTGACATTCCCTGATTTTCATCATTAAAAGCTTGTGAATCGCCATTCTGATCCCTTAATCTGATTCCCGTATTATTTTCATAATCATATTCAGCACTGATTAATCCTTTTGTGCCAACAATATAAGCTGCACTTAAATCCACTTGCATAGGTCCTTGCAACTGATAGGTGCTTGATCCTCCGGGTGTACCTGTATAACCTGATACGGTGTTGGTATTGTAATTAAGTTTTGCATAATAATTATCGGATATTGAATAGATAGTAGGTGAATGTAGTGATAATCCCAGACGAACATTATCAGTCGGACAGTAAATTGTACCAATATTCAAATTAAAACCTGTTCCGGAAGAATAAACACTATCCCGTAAATTCATCATTCCCCGGTTATCTGAAAAAACTTCACCATAATTGCTAACGCTAGTATAATTCAATGAACGGATATTAACCGTTGTTCCCAGGAAAAGCACATTATTGAAATTACCTGCCCATCCAAGGGAATATTCATCTACAGATCCTTTTTCACTAACAGTATACGTTGGTGTTACCGAACCGCTGTTTCCTAGAAATGATGACCACGAACTAACTCCACCGGCTACATTTTCGTTCATTAATTTTCCTTCAAAAGCCATAACTGATAACCATGGTATATTTACATTATCAAAAGGTTCGTAAGTATTTGAATAGGTAAGGTCAGCACTTGGGATATTTCCGGTTAAATAAGACATATAATCTGTCATCGACGATCCTGCTGCACCACTTTTTATATTCAAAGTACGGTTAAAATTGGCTAAACGATTGTATGAAAATGAAAAATTTGAGCTTAATAAACCACTTGATCCGTTTGCTTTTCTCCAGGTAGGTGTTGCTAATACATAGGAAAAGTTATTAATCCCGACATTATAACTGTCATCCATACTTTTTACTCCATTCCATGTAGAATTGCCATTTTGCGTCATAAAATCCAGAGTCCCTACAAATTCAGAACTTCTGTAAATACCCAATCCTGCCGGATTATCTTTTATTGCTGAGGCATCACCGCCCAAAGCTCCAAAAGCTCCTGCCATTCCCATATAACGTGCAGTACCGATAATATCGGTTTGTGAAAGTTTTAATGCATCAAATTCGGTTTGTGCCTGTATAAAAGTACAGTTTAAAAAAACTGTAAAGACAATTAATATTTTTTTCATATTCTAAGCTTATAGTTAATTTTACTTTTTTAGAAATTTAAGAATTCAGTATCGGAATATTATCTCCTGCCTCCGCCACCACCGCCGGAACTGCGTGAACCACCGCCTGAACCTCCACCTGAATATGAACCGGATGAACGTGAGCTACTACTATTTCCACTGCTGTAGCTTGAATTCCCGCTACTGAATGAAGAACTGCTTCTACTGCTGGAACTGTTGTAAATTATTGGACTACTGCTGCTTCGTGATACGGTTGAGTAATTCCCTGAATTTGTATTAATATTAGTTGAATTGCTGATACGATTAGTACCGGAATTGACTATCGCCGGATTTGAAGATAAAGTGTTTCTGTTTGTACGTGGATTTGTATTGATGGTGTATGTAGTGAATGTTCTTGATCCTGTACTTCTGTTATTGTTTTGATTTAAATTGATTAAGTTTCGTAAACCTCCGGTGCGAACTAAACCAATACCATTTCTATTCGTTGATAATATTCTTGATGTTGAACTGTTTGAAGGATTGTTTATACGCGTCCCGGTTGTTTTTACCAGGTTTTGTGAGCCGGAACGTAAACCCGTATTGCTGACAACAGTATATGGATTCGATGAATTGTATCCACCTCCGCCACTCATGATTTGAGCTGAATTATTGATTCCTCCTACACGTCCGGCACTTGATAAATTGCTGATATCACGTCTCGTACCTTCATCATGTTTTGAGTTACGTCCATTGTTTCTGCCAAACCAGTTGTTTCCCCGGTTATTGTAACCATATCCGCCATAACCATAACCATAATAATCACCGTATCCGTATCCGAAATCTCCATAGAAGTCATCATAACCCCATGGTGAATCAAACCAGCCGGGGTAATATGAATAGGGTGAGTAAAAATTGTTAATCCCAAAACCCCAGTTTCCATAACTGTAAGGGTTATAGTTATAATTCCACCAGTATGGATTTGTCCATGTCGGAGTTACATAAGCGTATGAACCATCGATATAAACATTCCAATCATAGTTGTTCAGGTAATTAATATCGTTATAACGTGGATCAGCAACACTGATTTCATATCTCGGATTGTGAAATTGTCTGATTCTCTTTGCATATTCCAAATCACTTTCTGTTCCGTTAAATCCATTCAGATAATATCCCTGTTCCTGATTGTTTTCAATACTGTCATTATCCTCGCTTACTACAAAAGTCGTATCGTGCAACCCTTCTTTGTTGTCATTATCAGAAGTATTATTGACCTGACCATCAATATATACCTTCCCATTTATATATACCGTATCGTGAATCTCTTTTGAATTTTCACGATCAATATATATGATTTCCTTTGCTCCGTTTTTGTAATTCGCTATTTGTTTAGTGTCTTGTGTCTGCTGATTCAGTTGCGACTGACTGGTTTGTTGTGTTTTTGCATCACTCGGTTTCAGGTAGAGATCGTCAACAAATGTGCTTTTTGTTTGACTCATACCCAGAATTGGTATAAGGAAAGAAATAATAGTGATAATTGTAGTTCTTTTCATTTTAATATCTCCTATTGTTTAATCTGAGCATTAGTTTTAATTTATATTTGTATTTCAACAAGAATCGTGCCAGTGAATTTCTGTTTTTTAACGTGTCAATAGATGAAAAAAAGCTAATGAAATAACGAATGTTTCATTTAAAAAATAACTACTTTTGTATGCGAACTATTTAAACCGTTATTTAAAAACTAAATGAATAATATTAAATACTATTTCATTCGAAATAGTAGTTTAAAAGAATTAAACATTTAAAATCCTTTACATATATGAATTACTTCGAAATAAATTTTTTCATAACTCCTTTTGAAGAATACATTTCAGATGTATTAGCTTCAGAATTAGGTGAAATTGGGTTCGATAGTTTTGAATCAACCGAAGATGGTTTAGATGCATATGCTCTTGAAAATGTATTTGATGAAGTAAAACTTAAAAATCTGTTGGATAATTTTCCTTTTGAGGCTTCTATCGACTACAAAGTTACACAAATAGAATCAAAAAACTGGAATGAAGAGTGGGAAAAGCATTATTTTGAGCCAATTGTTATCGGAAATGAATGTGTCATTCATAGTTCATTTCATAAAAATGTACCAATTGCAAAATATGACATTATTATCGATCCAAAAATGGCATTCGGAACAGGTCATCATGAAACAACAAGCCTTGTCATAGGCAGGTTGTTACAAATGGATCTTCAGGACAAAACCGTCCTTGATATGGGCTGCGGAACAGCGGTACTGGCTATTTTAGCAGCCATGAGGGGTGCTAAAGATATTGTTGCGATTGATATTGATACCTGGTGTACCGAAAATGCTGTCGAAAATATCGGTATAAATAATATCCATGGTGTAAAAGTTCTGTTAGGAGGTGCAGAATTACTTAAAGGAATGCATTTTGATATTATTTTGGCTAATATCAACCGCAATATCCTCCTTGCTGATATGGAACAATATGCCGCCTGTCTGTCAAGCGGTGGTGAACTCTATATGAGTGGATTCTATGTTCAGGATATTCCGTTAATCGAAGCTGAAGCAAACAGAAATGGATTGAAACTGATTGATTATCAAGAGAAAAATAAATGGGCGGTTGTGAAAACAGTGAAGAATTGACAAACCTAAAAAGATGTACAATTTATTCATTTACAATTTACAATTTGTTCAATTTGAACATTTAGTATCTGACTCCCTGATTTTACGCAAATTTAGTTGTCGTAATTTATTTTAAATATTAGAGTTAATCTGATTAAAAATAAGGGAATTAGGGTGGGGGAGTGAGGTCTTTGGATTTCTATTTAGGGTTAAAAAATAAAAATATGGTACATTCCGGTTTATCGGAAAGGTTTTGAAAACAAGTAACTTATTGATTTAAATTATGAGGGCAGGAAGTCTGAGAATATAAAGTAAAATTAAAAAACGCTGCAAACTAAAATGGTTTGCAGCGTTTTTTTTATCTTTTATTCTATCAATTCCTCATTCAACTATTCAACTTAATCAACCAATTACTGAATCATGAACCCGCAACCCGCAACGCGGAACACAGAACACGGAACGTGAAACGCCTAATTCAATTTCTGAATCAGCTTCATCCCCGTTTGAATGGCTTTTTCGTTCATTGGGATTAAATGATGGTGACGTTCGGGAAGTGATTTTTTAAGTCCTTTGAGTACATTTTCAACAAGTACGATAGGCCTGACTTTCAATAATCCGCCCAGGATAATCATATTCATCGTTTTGGATTCATTATTGGCATAAGCATATTCGGTAGCATCAATCCTGTAAATATTAATATCTGTACGGGATGGAAATCTTTTAAATCCATTTCCATCGAAAATTAATGTACCGCCTGGTTTCACTTTGCTCTCAAACCTGTCCAGAGAAGGTTGGTTTAAAACAATGGCTGTATCATATGAATTTAAAACCGGTGAGCTTATGCGTTCATCACTCAGAATCACTGTAACGTTGGCTGTTCCTCCACGTTGTTCAGGACCGTATGATGGCATCCAGCTTACTTCCTGTCCTTGCATCAATCCTGAATAAGCTAAAATCTTGCCCATCGAAAGGACTCCCTGTCCACCAAATCCGGCTATTATAATTTCTTCTTTCATTCTCTGAATTGTAAAGTGTAAATAATAAAATTGTAAATTCTTACAGGTTTTTTAAATCACCCATTGGATATGCCGGAAACATATTTTCAACCATCCAGTTATTTGATTCGACAGGATTTAATTTCCATCCTGAATTACAGGTTGAAACAATTTCAACGACCGAAGTTCCTTTTCCTTCCATAGAGTTCTCAAATGCTTTTCGAATTGCTTTTTTTGCTTTTCGAACAGATGCAACAGTATGTACACTTTGACGTGTCACGTAGCAGGTCCCTTCCAGTTGAGCCAGCAATTTAGTGATGTCAAGTGGATTTCCATTTAATTGGACATTCCTTCCATTGGGTGTTGTAGCTGATTTCATTCCGATTAATGTTGTCGGAGCCATTTGACCGCCTGTCATTCCGTAAATGCCGTTATTAATAAAAATAATAGCAATATTCTCACCACGGTTGGCTGCATGAATTGTTTCGGCAGTACCGATAGCAGCCAGATCTCCATCACCCTGATACGTAAAAACAAGACGATCCGGAAGTAATCGTTTTACTGCAGTAGCCAGTGCAGGTGCACGGCCATGAGCTGCCTGTTGCCAGTCAATATCCAGGTATTTATAGGCGAATACAGCACATCCTACAGGAGCAATTCCAATTGTTTTATCCTGAAAATCCATTTCATCAATGATTTCGGCAATCAGTTTATGAACCACACCATGACTACAGCCGGGGCAGTAATGCATAGGGGTGTCGTTCATGACCTTCGTTTTGGTATAAACAAGGTTTTCCGGGCTAATTATTTCATTTGTTGTCATAATTTTTTAATTTACTATTTATTCTTTTACCATTTACTATTTAAAATAGTGCAGGTTGAATGTACTATCTGAAGTCAGTTAATTACCCTGATACAGTTAAACAAACAACTGCTTTGGCAAATAACTATTTAACTAATTTGTCTTTTATAGCTTTTAATACTTCATCCGGTGATGGAACTATACCACCCATTCGGCCATAGAATTCAACCGGTACGCGACCATTCACTGCTAAACGGACATCATCAACCATTTGACCGGCACTCATTTCAACTGTAATCATTCCTTTTACCTGATCAGCATACTTACTGATGGCATTGGTCGGAAAAGGATATAGAGTTATCGGACGTAATAACCCTGCTTTGATTCCTTGTGCACGGGCCATTTCTACGGCTTTTTGACAAACACGTGCGCTGGTTCCGAATGCTACCACCAGATATTCTGCATCGTCGCACGAAAATTCTTCAATCAATACTTCATTTTCTTCTATTTTTCTATATTTACGTTGTAAACGTAGATTTATTGTTTCCATTTCTTCCGCTTCGAGAGATAGCGACGTAATCACATTCGGTTTGCGGTTAGCAGGTTTTCCTAAGGTTGCCCAGGGATATTTTTCACGGATTTCAGTTTCTGTCATTCGTGGTTGATAAGGGGGTAATACCACTTTTTCCATCATTTGTCCAATGATTCCATCTGCTAAGATTAAAACGGGAGTAAGATATTTAAAAGCCAGATCAAAAGCCATAACTGTATGATCGGCCATTTCCTGAACTGAAGCAGGAGCAAGGGTAATTAATTTGTAATCTCCATGTCCCCCTCCTTTTACAGATTGATAATAATCTGCCTGGCTTGGTTGAATTGTTCCCAATCCGGGACCTCCGCGCATAACATTTACAATTAGACAGGGCAATTCGGCACAGGCAATATAGGATATCCCTTCCTGCATTAAACTTACACCCGGGCTGGATGAACTGGTCATGGATTTTTTACCGCAACCTGCTGCACCATATACCATATTGATCGATGAGGTTTCGCTTTCAGCCTGCAGAACCACCATTCCTGTTGTTTTCCAGGGCTCAAGCTCCATAAGGGTTTCCATTATTTCAGATTGTGGAGTGATGGGATAACCAAAATAACCATCACAACCGCAACGTACTGCTGCATGAGCAATGGCTTCATTGCCTTTCATGAGCCTGACTTCTTCTATTTTCTGTTTCTTTGAATCATTCATCTTATTGTAACTGTTTTAATTGGAAGATACTCTGTTCTTTTAGAGTTTAACTTTATAGACGGTAATACATGCATCAGGACAAACCATTGCACACGCAGCACAACCAACACACGATTCAGGAATTACCATGGTAGAAAAATTGTATCCTTTTGAATTTGCCTCAATGGATAGTTCCAATACATTCGATGGACATGCTACTACACATAAATTGCAGCCTTTACAACGTTCTATATTTATTACAACTGCTCCTTTTATTTTTGCCATTATCTTATGATTTAAAATTGCAGCGCAAATGTAACTAAAATTTGCCTATTGTCAGATTCTGAATGTGCCTTTTTTTATTTTTTTGTGCTTCGAAAATTTAATGTTTACATAGGTTTCTATTAAAAACAGAGATTTCAGCCTCTACCTTTTTTGTGAAAATAACCATTTTAAAAAATCAGGTTCTGCAAATGCCGGTGTCCAGCTATCGTGACCTATACCAGGATATTCAATGTGTTCAACCTTTTGTGAACCATCGATTTTAAGTTCTATAAATGCATTTTGCGAATACTCGGGTGAAACGGAGTTATCGCTGTCACCATTGTAAATCCTGATAGGCATTTTAACGACTCTTTTTAACCGTTTTACATTAACGGCCCCACAAATTGGAATGGCTGCTGCAAATATTTTAGGATACCGGCAAATCATATCGAATGTACCCATACCTCCCATTGACAGCCCTATAATATAGATACGTTTACTATCAACTGATTCTTTTTTCTGAAAAGATTCTACCAACTTTTTTGCAAGAAATAAGGGCTTTGCAGGTCCTTTTGTATCTATAAAATTGAATTTAGCATCCGGTTTATCTTCGTTTGTAACCCAACTCTGTCCTTCAGGACATTGTGGAAAAAGAACTATTGCCGGATATTGATGCCTGTTCAAAGAATCAGTAAAAAGTGAAGCTCCGTGAACCAGTTGTTTTGTGTTGTCATTTCCACGTTCCCCGGAACCATGCAGAAATAGAACTAAAGGATAGGATTTACGTTTATCGTATTTTTCAGGGTAAAGTACCCGGTAACGTAAAGTATCACCCTTGAAAATAAATTCCTTTTTCTGGAATAATTCAGGTTGAGCATTAATACATAAACTGGTAAGAAATAGTGCTGTCAATAATAAATAGTTTTTTTTCATCGCAGATTGAATTGATTTAATATATAGAACAAAGAACAAAGAACAAAGAACAAAGACGGAATTTAAAGTAGATTAATGCTTTGCAAATTATTATGTCTGATTAATTTAGTTGATGTCTAAATAAAGTAAATAATCTCCTTTTAAAATAGTTCGTATTCACTCCCAATTTTTAAAAGGATGTTTTGTTAAACTGGAATTGTAATACCTTCGATCACCGGTTACTTCTTCACCCAACCATTCAGGTTTTTCATAACTTTCGTCTTCCGATTCCAGCTCTACTTCGGCAAGCGTCAATCCTTCATTGTCCCCGTAAAATTCATCTACTTCAAAAATATGTTTCCCGGCCTGAATTTCGTAACGGGTTTTATCAATTGCCCCTGGCTCGCACAGAAGTAACAATTCTTCGGCTTCATTTAACGGTATTTCTTTCTCCCATTCATAACGACTCAACCCTGATTCATTACTTTTCCCTTTTACAGTGATATACCCTTTTTCGCCTTTTATACGGATTCGTACCGTCCTTCCTGTTACTGAAGACAGATAACCCTGCACTATGCGGGATGACCGCATTGCATGTGTTTTATATTCACCTTTGACTAAGAATTTTCTTTCAATTTCGTGTGACATAGTTTTTTGAATAATATGAATAAACTCTTAATATACTAAATAGTTAAATGTAACATTTTGAATTCAAAAGAATAGAACGCGGATCAACGCTAATTAAGCGGATAAAATACGGATTTAAAATACTTTGTATTTTGATTTTTAAAGAATTATGTTCAATCAATGTTGTTGGTTAAAAGCTTTTTATAGCAGTTCATAAAAACTTTTCTTTCATAT
>Ga0302265_1001336_pt1 | contig 14691 bp, 8 predicted proteins | sample III_Bog_E1_1_FD_194556 | JGI IMG/M metagenome (GOLD analysis project Ga0302265, IMG submission 194556) | Peat permafrost microbial communities from Stordalen Mire near Abisko, Sweden - III_Bog_E1_1 | ecosystem: Environmental > Terrestrial > Soil > Wetlands > Peat | place: Sweden: Abisko...
TATGCATTAAATGGAAAAACAGTTGATGAAAAAACAAATAGCATTCAAAATACATCATATCCCTCTTTCAATGATCATCTTGATTATGGTTATAATTTTGGAGCCGGCGTTGAATTCTTCAAGAAAATTCAATTTGGAGCAACAATGAGTCAGGGTATTAAAAATACTTCGACTGTAATTGTTGGATTGCCTACTCCAACCACCGCAACCAACAGGGTGTATTCAGTTAATCTGGTGTATTTGTTTTAAGATAAGAATTTAAAAAGGAGTGAATCGGATTGATTCGCTCCTTTTTTTATACACTATTTCAAACAACAGATCAATTTCAATAATCAAAATAGTTTTATTGGTATTTACACGCTAATGTTGCAATTACAGTCTAGCGGTAAGAGTCTTTCTCAGACATCGTCTATTCATGTATGTTCGGATTAAAAAATTCTTATCGTATTTAAAGGTGGCATAACAAATATCACCTTCCAATCTTCACTCTTTGTCCTTTTAACTAAGAACAAATCCGTCATTAGACTTAGAATAGCCCCAATATATCAATCTATTACAGCATTATAGCCAACGATTAAGAATCATGAAATGAACCATTATCTATTGTTAGGCAACATAAATAAATGCGGGGTACTACCAGCAGTTTTTACATTTAAAGACTTTATCCACCCGATAAGTTAGCATCAGTTCCTGTGTTCCAAAGGAAGCATTGCTAATACCACTAAAATTGTAATCGTAACTATATGACATCCTGAAATTATGACTTAAATCGAGTCCGAACAATACGCCCACTTCACCCCAGGTACGAAAAACTAACCCTAGTTGGAAAGGATTTGTTTGGGGTGTAGATTTAAAATAGCCGGTTAAATTAAATTCAGCCTGATACATATTTGAATACTGAATACCACAAACTCCATATCCAAGATTAATATAGTCATGAGTATAATCACGATACATTCCATAAACATAGTTCGTATTGGTATACAGTTTGTTAATCGGGGCAAACAAAGAGAATATATTTTTGCTGGCAACCCCGAATTTGTAGTATTTATTGATCAATTCAAATCCAATTTCGGAATTGATATTGTTTTCATTTAACAGACGGGCATAAACAGTCGGATCATTGGCAGTTAGCGAATTAATCTTTGATCTATCATAACCTAACATTTGAAAATTCAACCCCAGACCCATATTTAATTTCCAATACTTGTCAAGACTCAACGCATATGCATACGTTAAATCGGCATCACAGGTAGTAGTAATCCCGATTTTATCATACCTTAGTTTGAATCCAAACTGAGTATATAAATCATCTAAATATACCGTGCCGGATAAAAAATCTGTTCTTGGCGCACCTTGAACGCCAACCCATTGTTCACGATCTGACATGTTGAATTCCCAAAGATATTGATCGGTAATTGAAGCCGGATTGATGATATAGGTTTTAGTCCAATCATTATTCAACCTGATATCTGATTGGGCAACCAACATTGTGGCAATAAAATTGAGAATTAAAATTATAACAGTTTTTTTCATATCCTTCAATTTATCGTACGACTGTTACAAATGATGTTTTTGTTTTTGTTCCTGAAGGACCTGGTATATATACAACATAGAAATACGTACCATTCGAAACCGGCTTCCCTTTATAAGTTCCATTCCAACCTTCGACACCTTCATACAGCAGAATGCCGTTTCTGTTATATATCTGAGCATGCCAGCCTTTCAAAAAGACATCATCTATGCCATCTCCGTTGGGGGTAAATATATTGACTGCAGATACATCAGTAATCCAGATTCTTTTTGTTGCAAATTCATAACATCCTTTTGGATTTTTTATTTTCAACTTCACATCAAAGTAGCCATCTTTTAATATATCATATGAATGAGTTTGATTATTGCCTGTTGCCGATTTATTATCTCCAAAATCCCAAAAATAATCCGAATAGGTAATACTTTCACTCCATAATTCAATGGTTGGGTCTTTCGTGGTTATTTCATTTCTGTCCGATTGAACAGTGTAATTGTATGAATCAAAGTTTGTGGCCTTGAAATTCAATGTAGAAGTACAACCGGCTTTTGAAGTTCCTGAAACGGAATAGTCGCCTGCTTGTTTTATGAACAAGCTATCACCTGTAACTCCATTATACCAGCGATATGAATCAGCACCGGTTACATGCAACAGAATTGAATCCCCCGTGCAGAAGACAGGTAATTTATCAAGTACCAATACCGGTGAGGCTTCCACCGTGATTATTTTCTCGAATACAGCGGTACAAGTGGCATTCTTCATGGTTAAGCGTACCCTGTACGTCCCTGGATTGGAATAGGTATGTTCGGGTGTTTGTAACATTTGGGAAGTTCCATCACCAAAATCCCAAAAAAAGCTGTAGTCACTTTCTATACCATAAGGAATAACCGGTTTAAAGTCAAAAATATGAGCATCACAATTTATGATATTGTAGTTTATCCCGGGAGCAGGAATACTCAGATTAAATGTGTAAGTTGCCGTACAACCTGCACCATCCGTAACGTCAAGAATTACAATACCACTTTGGGTAATTTCTGTGTCGGGACCGTTAAACCCGCTAACAGTGCCGCTTGACCACGTAAATTGATAAGGTGGAATCCCTCCTGTAACTTTAGCGGTACAGACTTCTTTCAGCACATTTGTTTGGCAATTAAAATCGGGTACAGTATCCACCGACAATGCTAGTGGATCCCTCCTCATTACTTCGTACTGTTTGCTTACTGTACAACCATTTAAATCGGTAATATTGACAATATAAGTCCCTGCCGGAATACCGGATAAATCCTTTGTTGTTTCACCGTTCGACCAAAGAATGGTATACGGCTGAGTGCCACCCGATATAGTCAGTCTTATTGCGCCGCCGTTTGGATTTTTACAATCGAACGCATGGGTTATTTCAGCAGACAACTTCAGCTCCAGTGGTCCTGTTACAGTAAAGTTTCTCGTGAAACTACAGGAAGCGTCACTAAGTGTAGCCGTATAGTTTCCCGGGTTTAAATTATTCCTAATGTATCCTGCTGTGGGATTGTCCGACCAAACCAATGAAACAGGCGGAATCCCTCCATGTACATTCAGGTTGATACTCCCGTTGCGTGCTCCGAAACAAGTTACATTCTTAACCTCAGGTTGTATGGAAAACCCGGCTTCCGTGACAATTATATCTTCAGATTTCAGGCACCCATTGTTGTCAGTTACTGTAATAGTATAGGTTCCGGGTGATAAATTATCCTGATATGTACTTTTCCCCAAATTACTCCATGAAATTTGATAGGGAGGGATACCTCCCGTAATATTTAATTTTATCGTCGCATTATTTGCTCCGTAACAGGTAACGGGAGTTGTTGTTGCATTTATCTTCACTTCATCCGGCTGAGTAACAGTAGTTGTAAAATTACGGGTACAACCGGTATGATCGGTTACAGTGAGTGTATAAATTCCGGTAGCAATATTGATAAGGTCTTTTTCAACGCTTGTAAATCCATTTGGACCGATCCACAAATAAGTATACCCCAAAACTCCCGGCAAATCTTCTATCGGCACTCCACCGGCAACATTCACCGATATAGCTCCGGTTGTGTCGCCAAAGCAAATTAAATTAATCTGCCGGATCAACGTTATAACAATTTCAGCAGGTTCGGTTATAGAGAAAGAAGCGGTTTGTGGATTACAATTGTTTGCATCTGTCACAATAACACTGTAATTCCCGGGATTTAAATTTTGAATATCCTCCGAACCGGTAAAAGGAGTAGCGTTTTTAGTCCAGGTATACTTATATGGAGGTGTACCGCCTGTTACCGATAAGGATATTTCGCCATTAGCCGCGTCAAAACAGCTTACATTTTTAGTAGTAACTGTTTTTAAATTGATTACCGCAGGCTCGCTTATAGTATAATTCATTGAAAAGGGCAAACCTCCCGAATCGGAAATTGTAAGATTATATACTCCCGGTGACAGCCCGTTAATAGAGGTGGCTTTTGATGTAAAACCGGTTGGACCTGTCCACGAAACATGATAAGGATCTCCGGTTGGAAATGGAATGCCACCTTCTATGGTAATCTGAATACTTCCGTTATTGGCTCCGAAACAATCAATATTTTTTAACGTAATGTCGGGAGCTATTGAAGGATTCACCGTAACAACAATGTTGAAATCAGTACCTTTGCACATCCCTGAAACAGGCGTAACAATATACGTTGCCGTTCCGGCTCTATGGGTAGTATCGGTTAGTGTTTGACTTATAATCGTCTGTGGCGTTGATTGTGAAGATGTGCCGGTGATTGAATTTACTGGACTAATCACTGGTGCCGGCCAGGTATATGTTGTCCCCACAGGAACAATATTGCCGGTTAAAGAACCCGGGTCGATGTCGAAAGTTTGCCCGCTTCCTATTAGTATAGTATAATCCGATATAACAGGATAAGGATTGATTGTAATCGCTGCAATATTTGATAGTAATGTACTACAACCACCTGTAGGAAATGCCAACTCACAATAATAAAACATTGTACCTGTATTAGACGAAGTAGGACTATAACTTGCAGTATTGGCATTGGGTATTAAGACACTGCCAACTGTACTATTGATCGTATTTGAATACCACTGGTATGTCGGAACTTCTATGCTGTTTTTATATGAAACAGACAATTCACTTAGTTTTTCATCTTTACAAATAGTGATGGATTGAGGTTGAGTTGTAAAAATAGGTGATGGATTTACGGTGATTGTAAAGTTTTCCGGGTTACCGTAGCATCCGTTTAATAGCGGAGTTACGGCGATTGTTGCTGTGATTGCATTCGAACTGTTATTAATAGCGGTAAATGCTGAAATATCACCGGTTCCAGTAGCCGGTAATCCGATAGCACTATTGTCAATGCTCCAATTATACGTTGTTGCGGGAATTTCTCCTGTAAAATGAATGGCTACAGTTTGAAAACCATTGCATACCGTCTGGTTCGTTGGTTGATCCACCGTTGGGGTGGGATGTACAACCAGGTTAAATTGTTCGGGTATCCCATCACAACTAACTCCATCATTTGTAATAGTGGGAGTTACGGTAATAATGGCCGACAAATCCGTTATTCCAGGGTTTTGCGGAGTAAATGAAATATTGCCGGTACCTGTAGCTCCTATTCCAATGCCCGGAGTACTGTTTGTCCAGGAATAGGTGGTGTTTCCGCCCGTATTTTTCGTTGTGAAATTTACATTATTAGTCACGCCGTTACAAGCCTCTGAATTGCCCGGATTATTTACTTGCCCCGTTGGATTTACAGTAATGGTGAAATGCTCCGCTTTTCCTTCACAACTTACCCCGTTATTTCCATAAGTTGGAGTTACGGTTATTGTATCTGTTATAGGTGAATTACCGGTAATCGTAGCAGTAAATTCAGGTATTTTATTTAATCCCGAACCCGCCACGCCAATGTTAGCATTATTATTGGATGACCATTTATAAACTGTACCCGACACATTCCCGGCAAACACGAATTCGCTGTATTTCGCCCCATTGCACAGAGTTGTATTTGCAATAGTTGTGACCGTTGGCGTTGGAATTACCGACACAACAATCTCAAAAGGAGTTCCTGTGCAACCATTTGCTGTCGGCGTAACGGTATAGGTTGCCGAAGCTAATGCCGGAGTGGCGTTTGTCAGGCTCTGCGTAAATGTCAGTTGAGGTGTGCCCTGCGCACTTCCCCCTGTTAATGCACTAGCAGCAGGGCTGATTACGGGTGTAGTCCAGGTATATTTTGTCCCTGTAGGTACTATATTGCCCGAGCCTTCGGCAGGCGAAAAAGTATATGTATCGCCATTGCAAATGGTTGATTGTTGATTGTTGGATATAACAGGTTTTGGGTCGACAATAATCGTATCGTTATATTCCTGACCTGCGCAGGTTTGAACTCCTGCAATAGAAGCTTTTGCTTTAAAAATAACTGCTATGGGCTTATTGGTGGCATTTATCAGTGTCTGTGGAGGAATGGTATTGGTTCCTGAAGTTATTACACCCGTGATGCCGGCAGGCTGCTCTGCAGTCCAGTTAAAAGTTACACCCGCACTTGTACTGCTTAATGTGACCAATGTAGTAATATCACCCGTACAAACAGTTTGCTTCGGTTGTGAAAATAATACAGCCGCCGAAGGATTAACAGTAAAATCAAATTGTTCGGCAGCACCCGGGCAAGTCAGGTTCCCTTTTCCAAAAGTCGGCGTTACCGTTATGGAGGCTGTGATTGGTGCAGTACCGGTATTTCTGGCTACAAATGATAAATTGCCAGTACCTGAAACAGCTAAACCTATATTTTTATTACTGTTTGTCCACGAATAACTAGTAGTATCGCCTGTATTTACAGTGGCAAAATTGATCGAAATATTTTGATCTTTACAAACCGATTGATTGCCGGGGTTGGTTACCTTCCCTTTTGGATTGACAATAATCTTAAAAGTCTCAGGTAATCCTGCACAACTCATTCCTCCGTTACTATAGGTAGGTGTAACTGTGACAACCGCTTTTAAGGGTGCCGTTGTAGCGTTAACAGCACTGAATAACAGGTTTCCGCTGCCACCCGACGCCAGGTTAATAGCTGTATTGTTATTCGTCCACGCGTAAGTTGTTAGTCCTCCGGAGTTTTTGGTATTGAAATTCACCAATGCATTTTGTCCTGAACAAGCCACCAGGCTATCAGGCCTGTTTACCTGTGCTGTAGGGTTTACGGTGATTGAAAATTGTTCGGTTTCTCCGATGCAACTCAGGGCTTTATTGCTATAAGTCGGAGTGACGGTTATCATGGAGGTGACGGGCAAAGTTCCTGTATTCGTGGCAATAAATGCTGGAATCTTATCTGTACCGGAGCTGTTTATGCCAATACTTGTATTATTACTTTCCCATGTATAAACTGTCCCTGGTGCATTCCCCGTGAATACGATGTCAGCACCTGTATCTTTATTGCAAAAAGTGATATTGTTCGGTTTAATCACCGTCGGCTTGGGATAAACGGTAACGACCACATCAAAAGTTGATCCTGAACAACCATTTACAACAGGTGTAACTGTGTAAGTGGCTGTGGCTATTGACGGAGAGACGTTTTCGAGTGTTTGACTAATTCCTGACAGAGCTGTATTTTGCATGCTTCCGCCGGTTACTGTTCCGGCAGGGTTAATTACGGGTGCAATCCAGGTATATTTTGTTCCTGTTGGGATAACATTGCCATTTCCTGATACGGGCGTAAAGTTGAAAGTACTGCCGCTGCAAATCGCATTGCTTAAAACAGTTGTAATAACAGGCTTTGGATTGACAATAATAGTATAATCATATTCTGCTCCGGCACAGGTTGTAACTCCCGACAGGGTGGCTTTTGCTCTGTAAATTACAGGTATCGGAGCATTTGTCGTGTTTATCAATGTTTGCACCGGTATAGTGTCGGTACCGCTTGTTGTCACTCCTGTAATCCCTGCAGGTTGAATTGCTGTCCAGCTAAACGCCGCCCCTGTTGTTGAACTGTTCAGGATTGCCTGCGCTGTGTTTTCGCCCGAACACACTGTCTGATCGGTTGCCGAAAAAGTGACTGCAGCCGATGGATTCACTGTAATTTTAAAGGTCTGGCTTGCCCCGGGGCATCCGTTTGCGGTAGGCGTAACAGTAATGATTGAGGTAACTGCACTTGCAGTATTATTTTTGGCAGTAAACAGAGGGATATTACCGGTTCCACTTGCAGCCAGTCCAATGGAGATGTTTGAATTTGTCCATGAATAAGTTGTCCCCGTCACCGTGTTGTTAAAACTTATAACGGATGTTCTAACCCCATTACAATATTCATAGTCAGGCAGGATCATTGCCGCCGGAGTTGGATTCACAATAATGGTAGCTGTTCCGGTTTGTGTCTGGCTGCAAGCCGTCGTGCCTGCATCCTGCACATTAGTCAAATTATATTTAAACGTGCCTGTAGCATCTGTTGGTACCTGTATGCTTATGCTTTTCCCGGTTATGGTGGTTATTGATTGGCTTGCTTCCCCATTTATGTTATAGGTAAAAGTATAAGGAGCAATGCCGGTTGCCCCGGTAAAGGTGATTAACGGAGAAGCTGAATTGATACAAACGCTTGTATTGCCCGATATGGTAGCTGTCGGCAATGGGTTGACTGTTACAAAGGCTGTTCCGGTTTGTGCTTGTGAGCAGGCGGAAGTACTGCTCTCCTGCACACTTACCAAAGAGTAGGTAAAGGTTCCTGCATTGTCTGTTGATACCGGTACAGTTACACTATTGCCCGAAGTGGTGGAAACTGATTTTTGGGTGCCGTTTACAGTGTACGTAAAAGTATATGGAGCTGTACCATTTGCCCCGGTAAAAGTGATAAGCGGTGAGGCGGAATTCTTGCAAACAGTTGCACCACCCGAAATAGTGGCGGTTGGCAAAGGGTTAACATGAATTGTCTGTGTGATAGAATCAACTGTACATCTTGATTCAGGGGAATTCGGTCTGATTATTTTTAATTTCACATTATAATCGCCAGGAATATTAAAATTCACATTAACTATATCTGAATTTGACAAAGAACCAGTCCAACCAGTAGTTGGAAAAATTGACCAAGTCTTATTAAAATTAGTTGAACAAGTGCTACCAATTAGATAGTTGCCAATGGACGTATTTGTAAGTTTAACAGAATTATTCAAACAAGCATTTAACCCCGTGCTAATATTGAAAGATGCAATTGGCTTCTGTGTTGCCTGCACCTGGAGTGTAGGTGAAGTACTATTACAAGGGTTAGTAACTGTAAACGTCACTATAAACTGACTACCTGGTAACCCACAGGAAGATCTAGTGAAAGTATGTGATATTGAATCAGGCAGGTTTAATTGTGTATAAGTTAAATCAGGAGATCCATCATTTACAGAAAAGTTATAGGTTGTTCCCGGTGTATTATCCTTGACACCTTGAACCGGCCATACTAAAGTATAAGGTACACAGTCTTGTGTATTTGGGATACTAAGCAAATTACCTCCTGGAGTATTTCCATTAAAAAATTTATAGGTTTTAGTTGTTGTACAGCCCGTTAAAGCGTAGTTTGCAGTTATTTTTATATTAAAATAGCCTAATAAAAGATACTGATGTTTTATACTCGTAAAAGAATTGGGCAAGTTATCAGTTGATCCATCACCCCAATTAATAATATAACCTGAGTTTGTCAGACTCGTCGTACTTGCATTTACAGCAATAAAATCATATTGCGGGCTCGATGTAGTGGCTCCGCAATTTATAAATATTTGTTGAGTTGGATCAAAAAGTGTAGCTCCGTTATTTCCATTAAAGTCTAATGAAGCATCTGGTATCTGTTTTATTACTATATTTTTTGTAGTTGTATTTTGACAAGTGGTCGAATTGTCTGTTATAGTAAGTTTTACTGCAAAAGTTTGAGTGCCGGCACCAAAAGCATTATAAAAATGGGTCGGCTTTTCCTGTGTTGAAGTCTTACCATCCCCAAAATCCCATGCATACGTATAAGTAGAGCCTGTTAATGAGGGTGTAAATTGAACACCTGCCCCTGTACATTGATTATCAATAAAGGTAAAATCAAATACAGGTAAAGCCTTTACGGTTACAGTCACACTTCCTGTTTGAGCTTGTTTACCTGAAGCATCAAATACACTATCCAAGTTGAAGATATATGTATTTAGGGCTGTAGTAGTTATAGGTATTGTCAGTGAAGAGTTTGATCCTGTCGTTTTTATTGAATTCTGACTTCCACCATCAATATGGTAAATAAAAGTATAGGGCGGTTTTCCTCCTGCTCCTGTAAAAGTAATGTTTTCGTTGGTTGATTTCAAACATACCGATGCTGGGCCGGTGATGGTTGCCGAAATATCAGCAGGAGCTTTTTCCTGAAGGGAAGGTTGGTCTGAAAAATTATAGATTTCACTTTTATAAACACTAAAATCCTTTGCGTTTGAGATATTCGCAATATTTGAAACAAAAAAAAAGAATAGAAAACAGAATAAACGATTCATAACTAAATGTTAGGATAATTTTAAATACTTAATTTAACTTATCCAAGACTATGAAACGTTGGAAAAGGTAGTTGCTTTTAATTCTCTATAAATAAAATGCAAAATTACTAATTTGTTTTAAGATAATAGAATTTTTAAACATGTAATCTATAAATTTATTGAATATATTTTAAAGACTATTACGTTCAACAGATCAATATTAATAATCAAAACAGTATTAATTGCAATGACATGCCGAAAATGTTGTTTACAGTCAATGACTGAATGACCTAAAATAACCAATTAATGGTTTTATGCTAGACTTATTCATAGAATTCAGTTTATCAATAAAAGGTTGATCCACATACTCATGTGCAGCCACCCAATTTGTCTCATCGGCTGCAACAAAAGGTTCACGCAATAACGACATATTACCGACATAGGTTAAATTATCCGAATCTTTTTCGTCAGCAACAAGCGTCCATAAAATATCTCCCCGTTCCGAACACCTTCAAAGTTCATCGCTTCATCATATGGTAGTGGAAAAGCCGTCCATACATATCCTTTACCAGTTTTCTATCCGAATGAGATTTGTCCCAATAAATTTTTAACGTACCGGACCTTTCCAACATGTCGTAAGAATAAGTATCTCCCATGAATTCAAATTGAGTGTTCTAATTCGTTTGGGTTGTTTTCTTATAACTACCATCATTTAGTTTGGTTATTGTAACTTTATTCCGAAATTTGTCATAGTAACTGAATTCTTCGGAGTTCAACGTGTTTCTATGAGTTTTCTTAGTTTCCATTTTTACAACATATTGTATTTCACTTCCGGCAATGATTGCTTTTCGAACTGTTGTATTTCTTCAGGAGTTCTACGTGTAACACTAACTTTACACGTAGAACCTAAGAAAACAAACAAATAAATCGAGGTTATTTCTTAATTATTTTTCTTTCCGCTGTACCCTCGGAAGTTATTAGCTTCAAAATATACATGCCTTCAGGTAAGATGCTTAATGATATATATTCATTACCCGATATGTGTTTGGTAAGCAATATGCGGCAATTTAAATCCAAAATTGTCAATATTCCTGTTCCTTCCAGACCCGTTATTTGGATGCCATCTTTTAATGGATTTGGATAAAAATTCACAGCATCAATCGTTTCCGTTTGTACTGATGTCAATGCATTGAAGTAAATAAAGTCTTCCCAGACAGGTGCTTACTTATAGGCACTTAGAGAACTGACAGGGGTATACAAAACGCAAGTTTCTTTATAAATAAAATAAAAGACATTGAGTGATGAACTTAAATCAACAGGAGTAACAGGATAGGCATAAATTGAAACTAAACCCGAACAAAACTCAAAAGCATAATCTCCAATGGTAGTAACCGATGAAGGAATATTAATAGAAGTTAGACCGGTGCAATACCCAAAAGCATAATCTCCAATATAAGTAACCAACGAAGGGATTTTAATGGAAGTTAAACCGGTACAAACATAGAAAGCATATTTTCCAATGGAATCGACTGAAGAAGGGATTGTGATGGAGGTTAAACCGGCGGTGGATCTACCAAAAGCACCATATCCAATGGAAGTTACCGATGAAGGAATTGTATAACTTCCGGTTTTTTAAAGTGTTGATTGAATCAAATAACTGTATTTAGCCTGATGCTTCACGCCTGATGCATCATACACGTACGCGTTCGTAGTCCCGTTACGGAACTGCACTTTCTGTGGCAAATTTAATAAATTCTATCGATTAGATTAGTATTCTTGTTTATATCACCAAATATTGACAGAGTCGGAACTCTATCCCCCCGAATCCTGCGACAAAAAGTCTACACAGATTTTTAAGTGTACTGATAATAAATTCAGTACTGATAAATCAAATGTACCATTTATAAACGGATTCTATTGAAGTTAAAAACTTATTTTGTTTCCAGTCCAAGTTATGCTACGCTCAAACTTGAACTAAAGTTAGAAAAACTAAAACCGAATTCATAGACTTCTCGTCCATCCGGATCTGTAAATCTGACAGGATTATAGAAACAATAAGCATATGGAGAAATCGAGTAGCATTTTTCAGCGTGTGGATCCACACTCATAAACCTCCCCATTGCCGGATAATACCCTCTTGCCCCGTAATCATAGGTATCATACCCGTTCATTTCGACAAACTCTTTCCCATTGTAGTCTTCGTCTGATAAGAGATGTGATATCCACATGAACATGTATATTATCATTTACATGTTTTATCAAAGCTAATTTAACACATTCATTTATTTATATTTTATTTTTAATCCACTCAATTTGGCTGTATTGATAAAATGTAAAAATTAACAAAGAAACAATACCAAAAACAATGAAGAAAATTATTATATTAATTATTATATTTTTTTCTTTGAATATCTTGAAAATTCATCTATATATTGCTTCCAGTCTTTTTTATACAAGAAAACATAATAATTAAATACTGCTAATATTATTGCCAATGGTATTTCCCACAGTTTCGGGTCGAAATCTGGGATTACATAATTTTTTGATATAATTTCAATTTGCATTATTATTACAAACAAGATAAAATACTGTAAGGTTTGTATAACTAAACCTGCTTTCCAATACCCCCAACTATCTTCGGATAAATAATTAAATACAAGATAAAGTTTATAAAAAAATAGATAATAAGCTTTTTTTAAATTTTCCATAATTAAAAATCCCTTTATCGTCCAAGTTTGTAAATTTGCAGTAAGTGGATAGCGCAGTTTGAGCGAAGCGTCCCGATAGCTATCGGGATTGTGCTCAAAACCTGTGCAGTTTGTAACTGACTTTATACTATTCCCAACAAGGTTCAATATCAACCAATCCTTTCCTCCCGATGGCCATCGGGACAAAATCAACCGCACTACTGAATGGATAATTTTCAGGGCGATCAACAAAACCTGCTTCTACCGGATTATTATGAATAGATTTTATATGAGTATCAATATCAAATGCTTTTACTGTTAATTCAATAGGTTGATTGTGCTGTTGCCAAAATTGATACTTACTGTTATTCCCATTCTTTTTTCCTGCACGTTCAAACATCCATAACATCCAGGCTTTTAGGCTTTCTTGTTGATTTTCTTCAATTTCTTGAAGTATTGTTTTTGAAGTATGTTTTTTCAAATCACGCATGATATCTTCCAATGCTGCACTTCTGCTTTCAATCACCAGATGAACATGAATCCTCTTGATTACCCATGCATAAACCATCAATCCTTTATTTTTGATACAATAGTTCAAACTATCTACTATAATTTCTTTGTAGATTGGACGTGTAAAAACATCTATCCAATTAACGGTTGTGTAAGTGACAAAATAAACAGCTTCAGGATTCCGAAATTTATACTTTCTACTCATAGTTCAAGAAAATAAATTGATTAACATTTTTCATAAAATCCAGTTATAAATGGCACATACCGACTTGTCGGTACTGATCTGATTTCCAGCACACTTGTCCCGATTTTTCTTCGGGAAGTTGTGCTTCGCTCAAACTTGCGCTATACACTGACTGCAAATTATCAACATACTTGGACGAAAAAAGGGCAATTAATGCCGGGTTACCATTCAACGTCGTATACTCTTTATTATCAATATAAATTGTTCCGTTTTGGCTGACTAATCCGGAAGAATAAGTCCATGCTATAACTTTCTAGTGCTGATGTTTACTCATTAAATTACGGTTATTTCCAGCTCGAGACGCAATCGCATTCAATCTTTGGTGATTTGTACCATCCCATAGCACTTGGTGTTTTAATAACATTGTATTTTAATAAATTGCATTTACAAAAATAGTAATCAACTGCCTTATGTACATCATCTCTAATTCGTTCTGGAAATAACTTATTTACAACAACCGTGTCAATTCTATTCATTGCGTATAATTTGTTTAGCAATTCTGTAGGTATCACATTTTGTAATGTATCTTTCCAGTAAAATAGCAGTTTGTCTTTTTCAATATATCTTGTAGGGAATGCTTTATATGAATAATGTATTTCATCTTTAGTTATCACGGCAATTTTATTAACTTCATTAGTAATACTTATACCCCATAAACTATCACCAATATTCATAAACTGAATTGAGAAAATTGAATCTTGTTTTGCATTACGGTTTTTATTGACAAAATCAGTAATTGCATTATATATTGCCTCATTGAAGTCGCCATGTTGTATTAAAGCATTTTTCCAAGAGGAACAACTTTCAAGAATGGTTATAAGAAATATTAACTTAAGAATATATGCTTTCATTAGTAATGAACATTATCTGGATTTGTAATAATTATAAAATCTTGAACTCCATTTTCCAATTCACTTGCCTTTGTATTTTTGTCTGCATCAGAGGGAGTTAACCTGCTTGAATCATCAAAACGAGTTAAATGTGTATGATAATCAGTATTGATATTAACGTTATTGTATAAATCTGGTCTTACTCTATATAAATTAAATGAAGAACGAGCCTGTGTAGCAGTATTATTTTTGTATTTGTTGACATATATATAACTTGTGTTACTTTCACTTTTATTCGACATATAATAACCACTAATTTCCTTATCAATATAGTTTGAAAAATTCAGAGCGAAACTTTCAAAACCTTTAACTGTCGGTTGGTCTTTACCTCCAACGTTTATAACATTGTCATTT
>Ga0302265_1001346_pt1 | contig 14626 bp, 14 predicted proteins | sample III_Bog_E1_1_FD_194556 | JGI IMG/M metagenome (GOLD analysis project Ga0302265, IMG submission 194556) | Peat permafrost microbial communities from Stordalen Mire near Abisko, Sweden - III_Bog_E1_1 | ecosystem: Environmental > Terrestrial > Soil > Wetlands > Peat | place: Sweden: Abisko...
GCAGCACATCCGCCGCCTCAGCGAACGCTTCCACGTCCCCCCGGAACTGTTCTTCTGAGGAGAAAATCGACCGATCCTGGTGCCGCTTCACAGCCGGAAGTAGACGCCGATCATGGGTTCGGAGGTATGGGTGAAGGCACCGGTTGAGGTGTAGAGCTTGGTCAGGTCGGGCGCTTTGTAGAGGTTGCCGCGGTATTGGAAGCGCAGGCCGAGGTGCGGTAGCACGCCCCAGTCGAGTCCCGCTCCGTAATCGAAGACGCCCTTGGTGGACGAGGTTGTGTTGACCTGGCCCCCGCTGGGTTGATTGAAGAGGAGTCCCCCGCCGGCCAATGCGAACGGCCTGAGATTGGCGAACTTGATCGACGCCACCCAGTTGCCGGTAACCTCGTGCGCGTCTGCTGAAACCGCCGCGGGTGCATTGTTGCAGGGCGGCGTGGCATCTACCGGGCAGACCTGGTTTGAGGGGTTGTAAGTTTGATTGGCGCGGTTGAAGGAGTAGGTTCCCTCGTACCCAATGAGGGGGTTCACGATGTGGCGGACCTCAACAATTCCGCCTGCAGCGTTGGATGGGCTCTGCGTGGTGCCATTGCCATTGGTAGTGCCGTTGAACGCGCCGTACACGCTGACAGCTACGTCGGTTTTGGTAACTGCTCCGACTGCCTCGCGCACCTGCGCTCCGGAGGGGATGTTGCCGAGAACAACCAATGGGGCCAGGATCAGGGCGTAATAAATCAAATTCTTATGCATGATTCTCTCCAACGTCAGATTTTTATTCGCGGGCGAGGGCCGATCTGGTCCTAAAAGGATTAACCCTCAGCCGCCGCTGAAGTTTTGACGCGGGAAAACAAATGATGGTGGCGTAACGAGAAATGTTCTCTCCGCACAAACCTTCTGCCCCGCGGATCGTGCATGGCAGAGGGCTAGCCGCGGGGCAAATGAGCAAATCCAAGGCCGGGATTCGCGCTGTCTCGCGGTATTCTGTCAGAACACTATGAATCGACGGCCCCTCTTCCCCGTCCTTGCCGCAGTTGCCGGCGTCGCGCTCTTACATTCTTTGCCCGCCCACGCCCAGGAGGCCAAAAAGAAGGTGATTCCTTATCTGGACGAACAGCCTGTGCGCGCGAAGCACGGTATGGTGGTGAGCGTCCACCATTTGGCGTCGGATGCCGGGCTTGAGGTACTGCGCGGGGGAGGCAACGCGGTGGATGCGGCGGTGGCCACGGGGTTTGCGCTGGCGGTTGTGCATCCTTCGGCTGGAAACCTGGGAGGAGGCGGATTCATGCTGATCCGCACCCATGACGGCAGTGACATTTTTCTGGACTACCGCGAGAAGGCGCCGCTTGCAGCGACGGAAACCATGTACCAGGATGCGCATGGAAATGTGCTGCCGGAAGAAAGCCTGGAAGGGTCGGTGATTGGGTACAAGTCGATCGGGACGCCTGGGTCGGTTGCGGGACTGGTCCACGCGGAAAAGAAGTATGGCAAGCTCGGCCTGCAGCGGGTTGTTGCTCCTGCGATCAAGCTGGCTGCGGAAGGGTTTGTGCTGACCGCGGAGGAAGCTGAAGAGCTGACCGATCCCGACTTGGCGAAGTTTCCTGATTCCAAGCGCATTTTTCAGAGAGACGGCAACCTATATAAGGAAGAGGAGACCTTCAAACAGCCTGAGTTGGCGCGGACTCTGCAACGCATTGCGGCCGATCCCGACTCGTTTTACCACGGTGCACTTGCCCATGAATTGGTGAACGAATTGCAGAAGGGCGGCGCGCTGCTGACGCTTGAAGACATGGCGCAATATACGGTGGAAGAGCGAACGCCCATAACCGGGAAGTTTCATAACTATACGGTTATCAGCGCGCCTCCGCCATCTTCGGGCGGCATTGTTCTGATGTCCGCACTGAATATTCTGGAGGGGTTCGACCTGGCCAAGTTGGGCGATCGGTCGGCGCAGTGGATTCACCTGATTACCGAGGCGTATCGGCGCGCCTACATGGACCGCGCCGACTACCTGGGCGATCCCGACTACAATCCTATCCCGGTGAGCCAGATGACGGCGATGAAGTACGCTGACGCGTGGCGGGCTTCGATCGACACGAACGCGGCGACGGCTTCGACTGCCCTGGTCCGTCCCGAAGGATTTTTGCCGCCCGCGCCGAAGACGCCCGGCCAGCGGCGGCATGAATCGAACCAGACCACGCATTACTCGGTTGTGGACAGCGAAGGCAATGCGGTTTCCGTGACGACTACGCTGAACGACACGTTTGGATCGCATGTGACGGCGGGGTCTCTTGGCTTTCTGCTGAACGACGAGATGGATGACTTTGCCGCGAAGGAAGGTGTTCCTAATATTTATGGGCTGATTCAGGGGCCGGCTAACGCCATTGCACCGGGCAAACGTCCGCTGAGTTCGATGACGCCGACCATCGTGCTGGAAGACGGGAAACTGCGGTTTGTGCTTGGCTCGCCGGGTGGGGCGCGCATCATTACTACGGTTGCGAACATCTTTCTTTCCGCGTCGGAAGGCGGCCTGAATATTCAGCAGGCGGTGGACGCTCCGCGCTTCCACCATCAGTACCAGCCGGACAAACTCTTTCTGGAGGCTGGGTTCTCCGCGGAAACCATGGCCGCCCTGCAGGCTCGCGGTTACAGCCTGGCGGTGTCAGAGCATCACTGGTCGAACGGGGAGTGCATTGCGATTGACCCGAAGACCGGTGAGTTGCTGGGCGGACAAGATCACCGCAGCCATTACGGGAAAGCTGCAGGTTATTGATTTCAGAAAGTTTGTCGTGCTTTGATATTTTCGAAAAAAAATCTGGAAAAATTTGAGGATGTCAGGCAACCAGGGAGGAAGCGCCAACATCTTAATTTCTGTAAGCGGAGCTACGCTCCCGCACCTGGAGTTCCGAAGGTAAAGAAACGGCAGATGATACCGTTTCCGGTGTTGGTTCCAGTTTAGATTGACTCTTGCAGGAATCCCGGGCGGGTTGGCGGGTGAGCCGGGCGGAGTCTCTGGTTCAACTTCCCTACCCCAGTCGTGCAAAACGTAAAACAGGCCTGTGATTCCTCTCCGTATCGCAGGCCTGTGCCCTCCCCCAAAAATCTACATGCTTTTCAGGTGCGAAGTTCCCGTGCCTTTTCGGAAGTCGTAGGGTTCTCCGATGCGACGCCGCGCGATGCATGGCGCGCGCACGGCGATTCCAGAAAGCCAAGCGCACCATCTGCAGCAACATCCATTTCAACGTAAATTGTTGCAAGAATGAGACAATTGAAGTGAACCTGCGCTGAATAGCTCCGAATCAAACGGAGCAGGAGAGTTTTTATTGGCCATGCTGCGCGCACTTTCCACGCACCTGTTCCTGCATCAGCGGCTACATTCAGCGCAGTTGGAACTCGCCAGCCGTTCAGGGGCCCAAGCGGTGGAGCTATTCGCCGCCCGCCAGCACTTTGACTATACGGATCGCGATCACGTGGCGGAGTTGGCGTCGTGGTTTGCGTCGAGTCCGCTGCAGCCCTGGTCCATGCACGCCCCGCTGTTCCCGGACCGCGAAATGGGGCGGGCAGGCGCACCCGCTGTGAACGTTCTTCATCCTGAAAAAGCGCGCCGCATTGCCGCGATGGACGAGATTAAACGCGCTCTTGAAACCGCTGAGTCAATTCCCTTTCGGAACCTGATAGTTCACCTTGGCGAGCGCGACGACGGCTGGTCTCTGCGCTCCATTGAATATGCTGAGACGGCGCTGGAACACCTGGGCGCGTTTGCCCATCCGCTCGGTGTTCGCATCCTGGTAGAGAACCTGGTGAGTGAACCTACGACGCCGGCGCACCTTATCGAAATTCTGGAGTTGGGACACCTCAAATCGGTCGGCGTGTGTCTTGACGTGGGCCATGCCAACATTACCACCGGCGTGAACCAGGCCATTGCCACACTGAGCAGTCGCATTGTTTCAGTCCATGTGCATGACAACAAGGGCGTGAAAGATGAGCACCTGTGCCCCGGGGACGGCACCATTGATTGGCCGGCGACGGTGCAGGCTCTAAAGAAACTGCCGGAGCCGCCAGCCATTGTGCTTGAACTGCACCAGTCGTTCGCAACCGATCCCAAAGCCCAGGCCCGCATTGAGCAGGCCTTTGCACTTTTTGATTAGTGCCGGTCCATTTAATCAGATTGACTAATCAGGTTGATAAGGGCCGCTCGATTTAATCAGGGGCGCAAGAAGCACATGGCGCAGCGTTGCCGAATGGGGCCGCGCACCGGTCCGGGTTTCACCAGGGACGAGCCTCCACCCCATGCGCTTACGAGCATTGCTCCATCCACTGAACCCAGACCTGTGGCCAGGTTATACGTTCCGCCGGTTGCCGTGAATCCAGCCACACCCGGCACGGTGTTATCTCCCAGAGGCGTTGCGTGAAACGGATTGTGCGCGGTTTTTGACAGCGCATACAGCTCCGGATTCGCGTTCCCCAGTCCGGTGCCACCCTGCGCCTGGACGACTAAAGCCATCACGCCGGCGAATGAAGGGGACGAGGCGGACGTTCCGGCGATGACCCAGTAGGAACCGTTCTCAAGGAGTACGTATCCGTCGTGATCGGCGGCCGTCATGGACACATCCGGCACTGTTCGCATGACAGTAGTATCCTCCGATGCAACTGCCGCTCCCACTCCTTTTTGCCAGGATGGCTGCGCATAGACAGCGCTTAGTCCGCCACCCGAGGCCCACAGCCCCGACCCGCCGTTTGTCCCGCTCTCATTCCAAACCATCTCCGGAATGTAACTCAGCGCCGATGCGTTGGCCTTGGAGTTTCCCGGCGCCCAGTACTCGGCATAGTCCTGCCCCTCGTTGAACTCGGTTCCCCCAACGCAAGTGGAGTAGGGGGAGCTGCAGAGCCCATTCACACCGGCGTCTGTGCCGACAGAATCCGCGCCGGTATCGCAACCGGCCGCGCCGGAGTCACCCGCGGCAACAAACACGCTCATACCCTGGCTTGCCGCCTGCTGCCACAGGCTGCCATAGAAGACCTGCTCGGCCGCGCCCATGGCAAGTTCGCAACTGCCATAGCTGACGCTCACAACGGATGCCGTGGCGTGGTTCACAATGTATTGCGCGGCCAGGTCCACGCCGTCGGAAGTAGCGGTGGAGGCCTCAACCACCAGCGTGACCTGCGCTGCGGGAGCGATGGCCCCGCTCCATTCCACATCGAGTGTCGCCTCATCCTGATCGCCGCCGACGAGACCGGGATTTGTTGCTGGCGTAAGCACGGTTGGAGCATTAGCAGCCAGGCCGGAGGTGACGCGGAAAGTGGCTACATCGCCCAGGTTGATGTTGCTGCGGCCGGCAACGGCGATGGAAGCGCCCGCACCGGTTGTGCCCACCGTGTAGAGCGTTTTCAAGTCGTAGATGGTGGCGAGATCGGCGGGGAAGAGATAGTGCGTGGAGCCGGCGGAGTACTCGGGATGCGGGCCGCTGAGAGGCTTGGCATTGAGCTTGCGGAGAGAGGAAATGGCCGATGTGCGGCGGAAATTGTGGAGGGAGACGACGCCGGCAATTATCCCGGAAATGGACGCGGGGATTTGCGGGTTGCCGGCGTTGGCGATGTGCTCCACGCCTTGGATGCGGTAGCGGCGAATCGCTGTGTGGAAGGTTTCCGCCACCTGTGCCGCAGTGCCGGAGAACAGAATCTCGCGGTGGTTGGCAGCAATCTCATTGATGGCAAAGCCATGTTCGGTGAGCCACGTTGTGACTTGTTTCAGTTGCGGTGAGGTGGCACCGAATCGCGCGCCGAATTCCGCCGGTGTCAGCCATTGGTGATAGAGCGGAGACGATGCGTCCTGCTGCGCTTCGACGAGGAGGTCGAGCTCGGATTGCTGAGCTGCGGAAGGCTGAAGCTCGAGGATCATGCGGTCAAGACGCGTGTCTCCGTCGATGGGTCCGAGATCAAACTCTGCGCGCGCCAGCGGATGCACGTTGCCGGTGAGGGTGACGAGTGGCGCTTGATCTGGAAGGTCGAATTGGCGATTCATTTGGCCATTGGCCGCAATGGAAAGTCCGGACACGAGGAGAACAACAGCGAGGAATGAGCGCGCATGAAGAAGAGCCGTCATAGTCTGGCACCGCGAGATTCAGAATTCGCTCAGACCTGGGTTCTGTTTTCCCGCGGTATGAGCGTCTTCTCAATTCATCGACGGAGGTTGGTGGACCGGGAGCGGTAAACATGAGGGATGTCTTACGTAGGTACTTTGGACGCGGGTCTGCTGGGGCGGCGGACGCCCGGTTTTCTTCACTGGGATTATCTTGTGGTTTGTTTAGGCATGCCGTAACTGCCGGGGACTCGTGCCATTCAGATCAGATGCGGACGAGGACGTCCGCACTACAGCCGGTCAGGAGACGGCGCTACCTGCGTTCACGGTTGCTAGTTTTCTGAGGGTTTTTCGATGTGATCGATGACCAGGACCTTTATGGGTCCCTTGGCCGGCTCAACCTTCAACCCTAGTTCTTGCTGCAGTGCTCCATCCAACGGTGGCGTGGGGTCTAGATCGTCGGCGGGACGATCGCGGTCCCATCGGCCCCTGTACTTCAGAACGAAATCGTATTTGCCGGTGAGCCCGGTGTTATCGATCACCTGCCGCCCAAACTGTCCCGTCAACGTCCCCACGAGGCCGCCCATGTCGCACCCATGCGCAACAAAATCGTATCCGCGCCCATCATTCTTCTGGAAGAGGGTCGGCAGCGGGTGTTCCCCAAACATCTTTAAATCGTCCGGTGTCGGCGGGATTGAGCCTTCTGCGCCCAGCTTCGGACCGCCCTTCGAAACCACCAGGTTATAGATATCTCCCTCCCTGGTTTCCCAGTGCGTCTTGAGCTTGAAACGGTCTGCCAGCAGCGCCTGCATCATATGGTGCTGCTCCGCATCCCGCTGCTTCCCGGTAAGCGCTGCGAGCTTCGTATCCGCGTCGCCGTCACCTTTTGCTTCGATCATAAAAAATGTGGGCCACGGCCAATTTGGGGCATTCACGATCTGAAATCGATCCACACCATACGCAAGGCTCAACAAGTTGTAGAAGTCGAAGTTGACTACCCTCAACGTGGTTGTTTTCGGCTCAAACCCGCCTCTCACTGTGAAGCCGGCGTTCATATCGATGTCCTTGTTCTCGCGTACGGATGCGACATCAAATGTCATCGTGGCCACGTACGGGGTGTCTGCAGGCGCGGACGATGTAGCTGCCGCGCCTGCTTGCCCGCGGGACGGGGGTATCGCAATTGCCAGCAAGCTCGCCACGAAGAACAGCGGATTGATGCGCATGTTCACTCCTCGAAGGGCGGGGTTCCGTAATTCTTTGACGGAATCCGTTGGGAAATGAACACCAGAATACTCCGTTGCGCTCTGGCTGCGGGCTACTCCGACCAGACTCCGAGGACATTGCCTGCTCCGTCGGAGAAGTGGAAGCGGCGGCCGCCAGGGAACTCGAAGGTGGGGACGACAACGCCACCGCCTTCCAGTCTGACCGCAATCTCCGTCGCGGCGAGATCCGAAGAATACAGTACGACCAGCGGCTCACCCTTGCCTGCATTGGGATGCGCTTCGCTCCTGATGAATCCCCCGTCAATACCCGCGCCATGAAAGGCGACATAGTCTGGCCCGTAGTCGACAAAGCTCCAGCCGAAGACGGTGGCGTAGAACTTTTTGGTGCGCTCGATGTCGGTGGAGTGGAATTCGATGTAGTTGATCTTGTGATGATTTGCTTTTTCGCTCATGGCTTCTCTCCCTTGTCTTTCATTCATGATGTTGTGATGCTTGTGGAGGCGAGGGAGAGGCGGGTGCGGTTGTGGAAGCGCGCAGGCACACCATTCCCAGGTGCTCTGAAGCGCCTCCATCCACATTCCCTCAGAAGCGGGAGAGTGCAGGTAGAGTCCGCTGATTGACTGCTTGGCGCGGACTGCCGAGGTACGAGAAAAACGTAACAGATGAAGGGCGCGAGTGCAATTGAAAATCGTTTCAAGCTATCCTTAATGGCTATTCGAAGGCGCCACAACGACGGATGGAGCAGAATTCTCGACTGGGGCATGGCTGACGCGCTTATTCATCAAGCCTGCTACCGAGACGAAAAGAAGGAAGACCATAATCAATGAAGCTGCAATAAAAAATGGAACCTTCAGAATTGGCCATGCTTTTGGCGGCAGCTGATCGACCAACTTATCGCGAAATGTCTCATTGAAACGCATCGGACGGTCCTCACCTTCGGCCAAGGGTTTCCAACGGGAAGCGATGAACGTTGCGCGGACGTTGGAGAGCAGGACAGCACATATAATCAACGAAAGAATGCCGGGGGGCGTACCCGATCCCAAGAGATTAATCACGTAGATCGTGAAGATCATTGCGGCAGCCGGCCAACTGGACTCGCGCACTCCCATTCCGCCTACAAGGTAGACGAAGAAGATCAGAATTCCGAGAATCAGCACCCCGACGCGTCCGGCCGCATTCGGGACCTCGGAAGCCATGATCGCAATCAAGACCAAACTAAAGACGCCGATGGACAGGCAGATCCAGAAGCCCTGCTGGCCCAAGTAGTCCACGTCCCAGGCATTTTCGACAGTTGGCCAGAATAGGCTTTTTAGTCTTCCGTCACTCTTCTTTTCTGAGCCGGATAGATTGAGTGTTTGCATGGCAGCAATAGTAATACAAGAAGTATTGTGGCGTTCCTTTAAATACGCGTCAGTCGTTTTCTATTCCGCTGCGGCCAAATAGCGAGCCGGCGTGGTTCCGAGTTGTTTGCGAAACATGGAAATGAAGGCACTTGTTGTGCTGTAGCCGGCATCGAGCGCGGCATTGGTGACGGACTGTCCTGCTGCCAGGGATTGCAATGCATGGATGAGGCGCGCCTGCTGCCGCCATCGGCTGAAGGACATTCCGCTCTCGTCTGCAAAGAGCCTCTGCATGGTCCGCTTGCTTGCGCCGCATTCCATGGACAGAGCCTCAAGCGACTGTTGTTCGCATGGATTTGAGCGCAATCGATCAGCGAGTTTTCTTGCGCGTGGATCGCTTGGGTGGGGTAGTTGAACGGGGATCGAATCGACGAGCTTCATTTGATCCCGGATCAATTCAATCACATGCCGCTCCGCGGGCACCTTCATCCGCAACTTTGAAAACTGGCACGCGTGAAGGATGAGTTCCCGCAATAGCGACGATATGTTGATCACGAGACATCGCCTCGGAATCGCTCTACACAGCTTTGGCACGATGTAGAGCGTCCTCATGGATACATGACCAGACATCGCAACTCCGTGAGTGACCTCTGCCGGTATCCACACAGCTCGCAACGGCGGCACAACCCAAATGCCCTCGTCTGTCTCGACCGTCATCACGCCTTCTGACGCGAACAGCAACTGGTCTTCAATATGGGAATGACGCCTGATGACATGGCCGTGAGCGAAATTCCACGATCCCCCGGCCATTTCCGCAGTGCGGTGGCCATCCCGGTCGAAGAGCAATGAGTGGCACGTTGGCGACATTTATTGTCATGATAGCGAAAGTCAGCCGGCCCAACAACTGCTACCTTCGGAGAAGCAATCCTCGGAGGCGTTATGTTGACTGCAAACAAACTGATTGGGTTCCTTACGACAACGGACTATGAGAAGGCGCGCGCATTCTACGAAGGCAAGCTTGGATTTGAGTTTGTGAGTCTGGATCAGTTTGCCCTTGCGCTGCGGGCAGGCGCGAATATGATTCGCATTTCGAAGTCGGAGACATTCAAGCCCTATCAGGGCACGGTTCTGGGATGGGAGGTCGACGACATACAGGCCGTTGTGGCGTGGCTCGGCAGACAGGGCGTGGAGACGGAAAAGTATCCCTTCGTCGAGGACAAGGATACCGGGATTTGGAATTCTCCGTCGGGAGACTCGGTGGCGTGGTTCAAGGATCCTGACGGGAATGTTCTTTCCGTCAGCCATCACGTCTAGAGCGTAGCCGGGGAAAAATCCCCGGCCTACTTACAGGATGTAGCGGCTCAGATCGTGATCCTTCACGATGGATGCGACCATTTGCTTGACGTACGCCGCATCGATAGTAAAGGTCTTCTCTGGACCGGAGGCGGTCATGCGCTCTTCATAGGGCAGCGGCGTTGACGACTCGGCCTTGATGGCTTCGCGCAGTGCAGCCGCGGCTTCTTCATCCGGCGCACGGCGGGCTACGTCTGGCGCGAGGAAGCTTACATCCTCAAGCACGCGCTCCATGATGGTGTGCAGGCGGCGCGCGCCAATGTTCTCTGTCTGCTCATTGACCTTGAAGGCGAACTCGGCCATCTCGCGCAGGGCGTCGGGCGCGAACTCCAGGCGCACGCCTTCTGTCTCAAGCAGAGCCGCGTATTGCTTGGTGAGTGAGGCCTTGGGCTCGGTGAGAATGCGCAGGAAATCGTCGACGGTGAGGGACTGCAGCTCGACGCGAATGGGAAAACGGCCTTGCAGTTCGGGGATGAGGTCGCTGGGCTTCGAAACATGAAACGCGCCGGCGGCGATGAACAGAATGTGATCGGTGCGCACCATGCCGTAGCGGGTGTTGACCGTGGTGCCTTCAACGATGGGAAGGATGTCGCGCTGTACGCCTTCGCGCGAGACGTCGGGACCATGACCGCCTTCGCGGCCGGCAATCTTATCGATTTCGTCGAGGAAGATGATGCCGCTGGATTCAACGCGCTCGGTGGCGACGCGGTTGACCTGGTCCATGTCGATGAGGCGGCCTTCTTCTTCCTGCACAAGGTAATCGAACGCGTCGCCCACCTTCATTTTGCGTTTCTTTGATCCGCCGCCAAAGATGTTGGGCAACATGTCCTTGAGGTTCATTTCCATGTCCTCAAGGTTCTGGTTGCTGATAATGCCGAACTGCGGCGCGTTGCGCTCGCGGACATCGAGCTCGACCTGCCGGTCATCGAGCTTGCCTTCGCGGAACTGCGTGCGAAGCTTCTCGCGCGAGCGTTGATAGCTGTCTGACCCGGGCAGCGTGAGTTGGCCTTCCTGTGCGGGCGGCGTGGGCGGCGGAGGAGGCAGCAGGATATCCAGCAGCCGCTCCTCGGCGTTCATCTCCGCCTTGTCTTCCACTTCCTCAAGGCGCTCTTCGCGGACCATGTCGATGGCGATTTCGACCAGGTCGCGGATCATGGATTCCACGTCGCGGCCTACGTAGCCGACCTCGGTAAACTTTGAGGCTTCGACCTTGAGGAACGGTGAGCCGGTGAGCTTGGCCAGGCGGCGCGCGATTTCGGTTTTGCCCACGCCGGTTGGCCCAATCATGATGATGTTCTTGGGCATGATGTCGTCGGCGAGATCGGGCGGGAGCTTTTGGCGGCGCTGGCGGTTGCGCAGAGCGATGGCGACGGCGCGCTTGGCGGCTTTTTGTCCAACGACGTGCTTATCGAGCTCGGTTACGATCTCGCGCGGGGTCAACTCGTCGAGCGCGAGTTCCTGTTCTTCAGCGGATGCGGGCAGGTAAATGGCCATGTATGAATGGGGGCTGCGAGCGTGTTGGGCTAGCCCTTCAACTCCTCAATCGTAATGCGGTCATTGGTATAGATGCAGATGGCGCCGGCGATCTTCATTGCTTTTTCGGCAATGTCGCGGGCGCTCAATTCGGTGTTTTCAATCAGGGCGCGGGCAGCGGCCGTGGCGTAGCTTCCGCCTGAACCGATGGCTGCCAATGGCTCATCCGGATCGATGACGTCGCCGGAACCGGAAATCAGAAATGTCTGGCCCTTGTCGGCCACCAGCAGAAGAGCCTCAAGGTTGCGCAGCATCTTGTCGGTGCGCCAATCCTTCGCGAGCTCAACAGCGGCGCGGTTCAGATTGCCGGCATACTGCTCCAGCTTGGTCTCGAAGCGCGCAAACAGGCTGAACGCGTCCGCCGTGGAGCCAGCGAATCCGGCGAGAACCTTCTCCTGATAGAGGCGGCGAATTTTCTTCGCGGAGTGCTTCAAAACGTGATCGCCCAGCGTCACCTGCCCGTCCGCAGCCATGACGACGTCGCCGTTGCGCCGGACGCAAATTACGGTGGTGGAACGAATGCGACTTCGCGCCCGATCAGGCTCCTGGGAATCCTGTGCCACTACGGAACTGTTCTTCAAAACCAAACGAAACCCTCCGGAAATGCGCCTCGCGCAGGACAAGAATTGCCGCAAGATGCAGACACGAGTATATCGCAGCAGCAAACCCCTCCGCTGTGGCCTGATGCGCGGATTTCGCCATTCCTGCTGCGGTATTCTCTAGGTGGGGCACCGAGAAAGCTGCAACGCGGTGTCCGGCCCGGAGTCCCTTTGCCAATGAGATTGCTCTCCGCATACGCATGGGAAGTTGCTGCCGGGTCGGTTGTGCTCGCGGGCCTCATCGCTTTCGCTCTGTGGCGCATCTTCCGCAAACGGCCAACGCCGGAGGAACTGGAGCGCGCACGGCGGCTGTTTCTTTCGCAATCCGGACGCATGGTGGACGGCATGCTGCTGGATATCTGCGAGATTGAAGCGCCGGTGAAACCCTCATCAAAATTGAAGGATGAGCCGGCTCAGATGCTGACCATGCTGATGTACAACTACCACTTCGGCGGCGTGGACTACGAATGCGCGCAGGACATTACTTCTCTGCTGGACGTTGTGGATGTGACGCAGGTTCGCGCCGGATTTCCCTGCTCCGCACGATACCAATCGGGCAATCCGCAGAACAGCATTGTGGTTTCGGAAGAGTGGTCCGGGCTGCGCATGGGGCTGCCTGCGCAGCATGTGTATGACGATCCCGACCCGATTGATGTGAGCCATTTGCGGCCGGGGCGGGGCTGAGCTGACTGCTTGGTCTCCCAGCCCCAAAGGTTACTTGAATGACGGTCGAAACTAACCGAATTTTGCCCGGTGACGGTTGACATTTGAGCAGCAAGATCCGGTTGCGGCCGACTAGAAAGCGGACCGTAACTAGAGCGAGAGCGCCGATGGCGCCATCATCGCACCTTGGCTCCAGCCCCCACATCCGCCGACCGAATCCGGGACGAGCGCCTCTTAGCCGCTGGTGCCAAGGTCTCGATAACGAAGTCCCCATCAGGAAACACGACTCGCAACTCCAGTTGGCCACCGAGCGCGCCAACGTATTCCCGTAGCGTGCTGAGGAGGAAATCGGATTGCCTCTCCATGCGGGAGACAGCTCCCTGGGCGATATTGAGTCTCTCGGCGATCGCAACCTGCGTTTGCTGGCGTGCCTGGCGCAGCTTGTGAAACCCGATGCGTTCAAGTTCAGTGTCAGCTTCCCGCTTCAGATTCGCGCGAATCTCGGGAGAGGACTTATGTTTCAGATCGTTCCATTTCGTAGCCATATCGTTGCACTCCATTGCACGGCTAAGGTGTGGGTATCCCCACGCTATTTCTTGATCGTCCTGAGGTGTTCTTCATAGATGGCGTCAGCTATCGGCACCATTTTTTCATACCATCGTTCATTACCCGTCTTATCTCCCCCGAGCAGCAGCAATGCGACCCGGATCGGATCGAAGGCGTAAAGGACGCGATATGGGCGACCTTCATGCTGGATTCTCAACTCCCGCATGTGGCCGAATTTCGAATCTTTGATGCCCGTGCTCTGTGGATAGCCAAGTGCCGGACCAGCTTCCATCAGCATCAATACCACACGCTCAACGCTATTCTGTTCAGGCTCAGAGAGGTCTTCATACCAGGTCTTGAACTCGTCCGAGACCTCGACCTCATATGCCATAGATGTACTATACCATGAATGTGATAATCGATCCTGTTGCTTTCTGGGCGCACATATTTGGAGAGTCCGCTGGTTTTAAAGGCGACTCAAAAGTCATTCTTGCTTGTGTATCCCAGCCGTTTGACATGAAGGTGAAATCTAAAGCATCCCGTGCTAAAACAGACCCATGCGGCTGAATGATTACGCGCCCCGACCGGCGGTCATCAAGTGGCTTCTTGATTCCGATCCGGCCATCCGTTGGCAGGTGATGAGGGACCTGACCGATGCGAGCGTCGAGGAAATTGCAGCAGAGCGGTCGCGCGTCGCGACTGAAGGTTGGGGAGCACAGCTTCTGGGCCGCCAATCGGCTGATGGTTCGTGGCCAGGCGGGCAGTGGGATCTTGTTACGCTGTGGAGCCTGGTCGTCTTAAAGGACCTTGGTCTCGACCCCGCCAGCACGCAGGCTCGGACAATGACTGAGCGGATCGAAAAAGGGCTGGTGTTCAAGCCGCTCAACAACAGGCCTTTTCTGCATGGCGAAACAGAGCCGTGTATCAACGGAAGGATCCTCGGCATAGGCGCCTATTTCGCGGAACCGAACGACGCCCTGGCCCATCAACTCGTCGACGAACAGCTCGACGATGGCGGCTGGAACTGCGAAGCCCCTGGAAGCCGCCGCTCTTCGTTCCATACCACCATCTGCGTGCTCGAAGGGCTGCTCGAATACGAACGGGCCGGGCACACATCGGCAGCCGTCACCAAGGCCCGCAAAAGGGCGGAAGACTATTTGCTCGAGCGCTGCTTGTTCCGCTCGTTGCGGACTGGTGAGGTGATCGACAAACACTGGCTCCGCTTCACATATCCAACATTCTGGCACTACGACGTTTTGCGCGGACTCGACTACTTGCGGCACGCGGGAATCAAAC
>Ga0302265_1001350_pt1 | contig 14594 bp, 7 predicted proteins | sample III_Bog_E1_1_FD_194556 | JGI IMG/M metagenome (GOLD analysis project Ga0302265, IMG submission 194556) | Peat permafrost microbial communities from Stordalen Mire near Abisko, Sweden - III_Bog_E1_1 | ecosystem: Environmental > Terrestrial > Soil > Wetlands > Peat | place: Sweden: Abisko...
GAGGTGCATTTCAAGGAAGGTCAGGAAGTGAAAAAGGGCGATCTGCTGTTCACGATTGATCCGCGCCCCTCCCAGGCGGCGCTGGCCCGCGACCAGGCCCAGTTGGAAAACGCGCAAATCCAGTTCAATCGCGAAGAAAAATTATTCACCCAAAAATTAATCTCCCAGGATGAATTCGACACCAGCCGGGCCGCCCGCGACACGCTGGCCGCGACCGTTCAGTCCGACCAATTGAACCTGGACTACTGCCGCATCTGCGCCCCGGTGGATGGCCGGACCGGTGGCCTGCAGGCTTACGTGGGAAATGTCGTCAAAGCCCCGGACGACGCCCTGCTGACCATCAACCAGATTCACCCGATTTACGTGGCGTTTTCCGTGCCGGAGCAGTTTCTGCCGCAGATCAAAAAGGAAATGCGCGCCCAGGCGCCCAAGGTGACCGTGAATTATGAAAACATGGATCCGACGCTGGCGCCGCCGGCGGGCGAATTGACGTTCATCGACAACAGCGTGGACCAGACCACCGGCCAGATCCAACTCCGCGCCACTTTTCCCAATGCGGACAACGCCCTCTGGCCGGGACAATTTATGACGGTGACCTTGCAGCTGTCTGAACTGACCGATGTCATTGTGCTGCCGTCGCAGGCGGTGCAAACGGGACAGAAAGGCCAATTCGTTTACGTCGTGAAAGCTGACCAGACCGCCGAGGAAAGGCCGGTCACCATCGGCATCACCTACCAGGGCGAAACCGTGGTGCAAAGCGGATTAAAGGCCGGTGAAACGGTCGTGACCGACGGCCAGTTGCGGCTCGCCCCGGGCGTGGCCGTGAGCGTTAAGAGTTCGCTTCAGCCCGCGCCGGCGCCGGCGTCCACCAACGCGCCATGAGCGTGCCCGAGCTGTTCATCCGCCGGCCGGTGATGACCACACTGGTTATGTCGGGGATTTTATTGTTCGGCTTTATCGGCTTTCTCCAGTTGCCGGTGAGCGACCTGCCCAGCGTGGATTATCCCACGATCCAGGTTTCCGCCAATCTGCCCGGCGCCAGTCCCGAAACGATGGCTTCCGCCGTCGCCACGCCGTTGGAAAAACAATTTTCCATCATTGCGGGCGTGGACTCGATGTCGTCGATCAGCGCTCAAGGCGTTTCGCAGATCACGATCCAGTTCACGCTGTCACGCAACATTGACGCGGCGGCGGCAGATGTGCAGGCGGCCATCGCCCGCGCGGCCAAACAGCTGCCGCCGAACCTGCCTAGCCCGCCAACTTATCAGAAGGTCAATCCTGCCGATCAGCCGGTCATTTATCTGGCGCTGTCGTCGCCGACGCTGCCGCTTTCGACCGTGGACGACTACGGCGAAAATTTGCTGGCGCAGCGCATCTCCATGGTCAACGGCGTTGCGCAGGTGTCCGTCTTCGGTTCGCAGCAATACGCCGTGCGCATCCAGGTGGACCCGAACAAGCTGGCCGCTTACAGCCTGGGCATCGACCAGGTGGAGCAGGCGGTGGAAGCCGGCAATGTGAACCAGCCGTTGGGGACGTTGTACGGTCAGCACCAGGCCTACACCGTACAGGCCAGCGGCCAGCTCAAGACGGCGGCGGCCTTTCGCCCGATGATTGTCGCCTATCGCAACGGCAACCCGGTGCGGCTCCAGGAACTGGGCGACGTCACTGACAGCGTGCAGAACAACAAGGTCGCCAGCTGGTACAACAACACCCGCGCCATTGTCTTGGCGGTGCAGCGCCAGCCGGGTGCGAACACCGTTGAAGTAGTGGACAACATCAAAAAACTGCTGCCGCAATTCCGCGAGGTCATTCCGGCGGCGGTCCACATGGACATTTTGTTCGACCGGTCGCAGGGCATCCGCCAGTCGGTGACGGACGTTGAGCACACGTTGGTATTGACCGTCTTCCTGGTCGTGATGGTTATTTTTATTTTCCTGCGAAATCTTTCGGCCACGCTGATTCCCAGCCTGGCGCTGCCGATGTCCCTCATTGCGACGTTCGCGGTGATGGCGCTGCTTGGTTACAGCCTCGACAATCTTTCGTTGATGGCGCTGACTTTGTGCGTCGGCTTTGTCGTGGATGATGCCATCGTCATGCTCGAAAACATCGTGCGGCACATGGAGCTGGGCGAACCCCCGATGGTGGCGGCGCTGAACGGCGCGAAGGAAATCGGCTTCACGATCATCTCGATGACGCTATCGCTTTCGGCGGTGTTCATTCCGGTGCTGTTCATGAGCGGACTGCTTGGGCGGTTGCTGCATGAATTTGCCGTGACCATTGTGGTCGCGGTGCTCGCATCTGGTTTTGTTTCCCTGACGTTGACGCCGATGATGTGCAGCCGCTTCGTGCATCCGGCGGCGCACGGGCAGAAGCATGGCCCGCTCTACAACGCCTTTGAACGCTTCTTCGAGGGGCTGCGCAATGGTTATGACCGCACCTTGCAAATCGCCATGCGTCACCGCGGGGCCACGCTCATCGTGTCGGCGGCAATCTTTGTCGCCACGGTGTTTTTGTTTTACGTGATCCCGAAAGGCTTTTTCCCTGACGAGGATACCGGCCAGATTTTTGCCATCACCGAGGCGTCGCAGGACATTTCCTTCGATGCCATGCGCGAACACCAGATGGCGGCGGCCAAAATTGTCGCGGCCGATCCGAACATCGACGGTTTCATGTCGGCCATCGGTGCCGGTGGCTCTTCCGCCAGCCTGAACAACGGCCGCCTCTTCATGCGCTTGAAGCCGGCCGCGAAACGCAAACTGAATGCGAATCAGATCATTCAGGAGCTGCGGCCGAAGCTGGCGCAGATTCCCGGCTTTAGCGTGTATATGCAAAACCCGCCGCTCATCCGCGTTGGCGGCATGTTGACCAAGGCGCTCTACCAATACAGTTTGCAGGATACGGACACGAAGGAGCTCTTTCACTGGACGCCGCTGTTGATGGGCAAAATTGCGGACGACAAGAGCACGTTTCAAGATGTGACCAGTGACCTGTTCATTGCCAATCCCCAGGTCAACGTTGAGATTGATCGTGACAAGGCGGCTGCACTGGGCGTCACGCCGCAGCAGATTGAAAATGCGCTTTACGACGCCTATGGTGAGCGCCAGGCCTCGACGATTTATGGCGACGTGGCCGAATACTGGGTGGTCTTTGAGGTCCAACCGCAATTTCAACTGGAGCCCGCCGCGCTCGCCCAGCTTTACCTCACCAGCTCGTTCACCGGAACCAACGGCACGCCCAAGCTCATTCCGCTGAGTGCCGTCGCCAAATTGTCGCGCGACATCGGGCCGACCAGCATCTCGCACATCGGCCAGTTGCCGTCGGTCACCATCTCGTTCAACCTTGCGCCCGGCGTCTCGCTCGGCACGGCGGTGGAACGCCTGCAAAAAATCGAGGCCGACATGCACCTGCCGGCGACCATCTCCGGCAGCTTCCAAGGTTCGGCGCAGGTTTTCCAATCCTCCGTCAAAGGCCTGGGCTTGCTGCTCATCGCCTCGATTCTCGTCATCTACATCATCCTGGGAATCCTTTATGAAAGCTTCATCCATCCGCTGACGATTTTGTCCGGCCTGCCCTCGGCGGGTTTCGGCGCCCTGCTGACGCTGATGATCTTCGGCCTGGATCTGAACATCTACGGCTTCGTCGGCCTCATCATGCTGGTCGGCATCGTGAAAAAGAACGCCATCATGATGATTGATTTTGCCATCGAAGCGCAGCATCACGGCAAAAAACCTTATGACGCCATTTACGAGGGCTGCCTGCTGCGGTTCCGGCCCATCATGATGACCACGATGTGCGCCCTCATGGCCACGCTGCCCATCGCGCTGGGCGTGGGTGCCGGTGGTGAATCGCGCAAATCCCTCGGCCTCGCGGTCGTCGGCGGGCTGGTCGTCTCGCAGTGCCTGACGCTTTACATCACGCCGGTGGTTTATCTCTACCTGGAAAATTTCCAGCAGCGCTTCAGTCGCAAGCCGGTTTTAATTTCTGCTCCCGCCGCTGTGGTTTGAAAATCGGTGTTTCATCCGTGTTTCATCTGTGGCTAAAATAGCCGCGCAATGGAATACGAAGCCGTCATCGGGCTGGAAACCCACGTCCAGCTCAAAACGAAATCCAAGATGTGGTGCGGTTGCGCGAACCAATACGGTTCCGAGCCGAACTCCAACGTCTGCCCCGTCTGCCTCGGCCTGCCCGGCGTGCTGCCCGTGCCGAATGCGGAGGCGATCCGCAAAACCGTTCTCACCGGCTACCTGCTGAACTGCGAGATTCCGCGCTACGCGAAGTTCGACCGCAAGAGCTATTTCTACCCCGACATGCCGAAGAACTACCAGCTCACGCAATACGACAAGCCCAGCACGACGAACGGTTTTGTGGAATTTGAATTCAACGGCCCCGGTTCCGTCAACGGCCTGGCCCGTGTCCGCATCACTCGCGCGCATCTCGAAGAGGACGTCGGCAAGAGCACCCATTTCGACCGCACCAGCGGTGTGGATTTCAATCGCGCCGGCGTGCCGCTGCTGGAGATCGTTTCCGAGCCGGACCTCACCAGCGCCGACATGGCCTACGAATATCTCAACGCGCTCAAGGAAATCTTGCTGCAGGGCGGTGTGAGCGATTGCGACATGGAAAAGGGCATGGTCCGCTGTGATGTGAATGTCTCCGTGCGGCCTGTTGGGACCCAGGCCCTCGGTGCGAAGATTGAGATCAAGAACATGAACAGTTTTTCCGGCGTGCGCCGCGCTCTGGAATACGAAATTCCCCGCCAGATCGAAGTGGTGCGGCGCGGCGAGAAACTCATCCAGTCCACGCGCCGCTGGGACGATGTCGCGGGCGTGACCGAGCAGATGCGCACGAAGGAGGATGCGCACGACTACCGCTATTTTCCCGATCCCGACCTGATGCCATCCGCGCCGACGGACGCCTGGCTGGCGGAGGTGAAGGCGCTGGTGGTGGAACTGCCGCTTGCCCGCAAGCAGCGGCTCATGCGCGATTACCAGTTGCCCGCGGGCGCTGCGGAGGTTTTCAAGAGCAACGTCGCGCTGGGAAATTATTTCGAAGCCGCCGCCCGGTCGGCCAAGAATCCCAAGGCCGTCGCCAACTGGCTCATCAACAACCTGCAGTCCAAGCTCGCCGAGGCGAACCAGCACGCAGCCGCCGAGCAAGCCGCGTTGGGCGTGGATTCCGCAGACCTGAAACTGCTCACGCTGGCGGATTTGAAATTTCCGCCGGCGTCGTTGCTCGAATTGGTGGCGCTGGTTGAGGCCAAGACCATCAGCAGTTCCGCCGCGCAGCAGGTATTCGCCGAGATGTTCGAGACCGGCAAAGCGCCCGCCATCATCGTGCAGGAAAAAGGTTTGGGACAGGTCAGCGACACGGGGGCGATTGAAAAATTCTGCGACGAGGCCATCGCCGCCAATCCCAATCCCGTGGCTGATTACCAGGCCGGCAAGCTCGCCGCGCTTAATTCTCTCAAAGGCCAGGTGATGAAACTCTCCAAAGGCAAAGCCAACCCCGCGCTCGTCGGCGAAATTTTGGAGCGGAAGTTGAAATCGTGAATAATCGTCTTGCGCAGCGCCGAGGCGCTAACTCAAAATCGGCTTAATACTGGATTGCTTTCAGAGCGGCATTAACTCCCCCTCATCCATCTTGCGGACACCTTCCCTACGGGTGAGAAGGCCGGGTTGAGGGGGGGCAATTCGAACCAATTCGAAAACATTTAAGTATAAGACAATCGGTCATTTGCCGGCCAGGCCGTCGAGCGCAAAGTTCAGCGTCATCACGTTCACGCGTGGCTCGCCGAAGAAGCCAAGGTCGCGGCCGGCCGTGTTTTCCTTCACCAGCTCGCGAACGCGCTCTACGGACAGGCCGCGCGCTTTCGCGACCCGTGCGATCTGGATTTCCGCGTTGGCCGGAGTGATGTGGGGGTCGAGCCCGCTGGCAGATTCGGTCACCGCGTCGGCAGGCACCGGCACGTTCGTCGCCAGATTGTTGTCGGAACGGTAGGTGGCGATGTTCGCGGTTATGTTCGCCACGAGATTCGACGAGGTCGGGCCGAGGTTGCTGCCGCTGGAACTGGTCGGGTCAAAGCCGTTTGCGCCCGCCGCCGACGGACGTGGATGGAAGTATTGTGCGCCGGTGAAATTCTGCGCGAGCAGTGCCGACGCGCGAACCGTGCCGGATTTGTCCACGAGCAAACTGCCGTTGGCCTGGTGCGGAAACAGCAGCTGCGCCGCGGCAAAAACGACGAGCGGATACAAGCCACAACAAATGACGGCGAAGAAGAGTGTCGCCACAATGGAACGGCCGAATTCAGCAAAGAGATTTTTCATAAGTTTTAAGTTTATTGGTTTCAAGTTTTTCCTCACCCTGACCCTCTCCCACCCGATGAGATAGGGGACAGCCATTGGCTATTTTTTGATTCAGCAAACGACCTCCATTTAAATCCCGTCGCAAATTCACGACTGGAACCGGGAACGTTTCTCCCTCGCCCGTCAGACGGGAAAGGGCCGGGGTGAGGGCAATTCGTTTCATATTTATGCGAGGTGCATGCCGGCAATGATGACGTCAATCGCCTTGATGCCGATGAACGGTACGATGACACCGCCGACGCCGTAAATCAGCAGGTTGCGCCGCAGGATTTCCACCGCGCCCAGCGGCCGGAATTTCACGCCGCGCAGCGCCAGTGGAATCAGCGCGATAATGATCAGTGCGTTGAAAATGACGGCGCTCAGAATCGCGCTGTTCGGGCTGTGGAGGTGCATGATGTTCAGCGGCGCGATGACCGGGAAAGTGACCATGAGCATCGCCGGAATGATGGCGAAGAATTTCGCCACGTCGTTCGCGATGCTGAACGTGGTCAGCGAACCGCGCGTGATGAGCAATTGTTTTCCAATTTCGATGATCTCGAGCAATTTCGTCGGGTTGGAATCCAGATCCACCATGTTGCCGGCCTCCTTGGCGGCCTGGGTGCCGGTGTTCATTGCCACGCCGACGTCGGCCTGCGCCAGTGCGGGCGCGTCATTCGTGCCATCGCCGATCATCGCGACCATGCGGCCGCCGGTCTGCTCGTGGCGGATGAGCGCGAGCTTGTCCTCCGGTTTCGCCTCGGCGAGAAAACTATCCACGCCGGCCTCCTGTGCGATGGCGGCGGCAGTCAGCGGATTGTCGCCGGTGATCATCACGGTGCGGATGCCCATCGCGCGAAAGCGCTTGAATCGGTCGGCCAAGCCGCCTTTGACAATGTCCTTCAGATGAATCACGCCGAGCGCGCGGTCACGCGTGGCGACCACCAGCGGTGTGCCGCCAGAAAGCGAAATCGCCTCGACAATTTTCTCAATGTCGGTGGGCAGCAAGCCGCCGGTGAACTGCCGGATGGCGTTGGCCGAGCCTTTGCGGATTTGTTTGCCTTCGACATCCACACCGCTCATGCGTGTCTGTGCCGTGAACGGAATGAACTGCGCGCCGGGTAACTCATGGATCGTCCGCGCGCGGATGCCGAAATTTTTCGCCAGCACGACGATACTCCGGCCTTCAGGTGTTTCGTCGGCTAGCGACGCCAATTGCGCTGCATCGGCAAGTTCCTGTTCTGTCACGCCGGTGGCGGGCAAAAAGGCCGTGGCCTGGCGGTTGCCGAGCGTGATGGTGCCGGTTTTATCCAAAAGCAAAACGTCCACGTCGCCCGCCGCCTCGACGGCGCGACCGCTCATCGCCAGGACATTTTTCTGGAGCAAGCGATCCATGCCCGCGATGCCGATGGCGCTCAAAAGACCGCCGATGGTCGTCGGAATCAGGCAGACCAGTAGCGAAATAAGCACGGCGTTGGAAAAGAACACGCCGGAATAAATGCCCAACGGCTTTAATGTCACGACCGCGAGTAGAAACACGATCGTGAGTGCCGCAAGCAAAATGGTGAGCGCGATTTCGTTCGGCGTTTTCTGGCGGCTCGCGCCCTCAACCAGTGCAATCATGCGGTCCAGAAAACCTTCGCCGGGATTGGCGGTGATCTGGATTTTGACTTCGTCCGAGAGCACCCTCGTGCCGCCGGTGACGGCACTGCGGTCGCCGCCAGCCTCGCGGATGACGGGCGCGGATTCGCCCGTAATGGCAGATTCATCCACCGTCGCCGCGCCGGCGATGATTTCGCCGTCGGCGGGAATAATTTCGGTTGCGCGCACGAGGATGATATCGCCCTTGCGCAGCGAATCGGCGTCCACGGTTTCAATTTTGCCGTTGCCGGAGATTTTGTTCGCGCTGGTTCGTGTACGCGTGGCGCGGAGTGATTTGGCCTGCGCTTTGCCGCGGCCTTCGGCGACGGCTTCGGCGAAGTTCGCGAAGAGCACGGTAAACCAAAGCCAGATCGCGATCTGTAAAACAAAACCGGTCTGGCCCGGCGAGCGGAAAATCTCCACGGTGCTGATGGCCGCGCCGACGAGCGTGACGAACATGACGGGATTTTTCACCATCAGGCGCGGGTCGAGCTTGCGGAACGTGTCGCCCAGCGCAGGCAGAATGATCCGGGCGTCAAAAATGGAAGCGGATTTCGTGGACATAAAAATGCGGGTTAAAACAGATTGCCCTTCACCATCAGGAAATGCTCGACGATCGGGCCTAGCGCGAGCGCCGGCAGGAACGTCAAGGCGCCAACCAGAATCACCGTGCCAAACAGCAGCGCGACAAAGGTGAAGCCGCTGACCGGAAAGGTGCCCGCGCTGGCGGGGACGATTTTTTTCCGCGCGAGTGAACCGGCGAGCGCCAGCAGCGGCACGATCATGCCGAAGCGGCCGAGCAGCATGTCCACGCCGAGCGTGGTGTCCCACCACGGCGTGTTGGCGTTGAGGCCGGCGAAGGCGCTGCCGTTGTTGCCTGCGCCGGAGGTGTAGGCGTAAAGCATTTCGCTCAAACCATGCGGGCCGTTGTTGGCGAGGCTGGAGGTGCCCCAGTTGCTGACCGATGCCCAGGCCGTGAAACCGAGGATGATGAACGCGAGGATGACGAACGCGAGCAGCACCATTTTCACGTCGTAGGATTCAATTTTTTTGCCGAGATATTCCGGCGTGCGGCCAACCATCAGCCCGGCGATGAACACGGTCAACACGACAAAAATCAACATGCCGTATAGTCCTGCGCCGACGCCGCCAAAAATCACTTCGCCCGTCTGTATGTTGAACAGCGGCACCAGCCCGCCGAGCGGCGTGAAGGAATCGTGCATGGAATTGACCGCGCCACAGGAGGCGTCCGTCGTCACCGTCGCAAACAGCGCGGAGTTGAAAATGCCGAAGCGGACTTCCTTGCCTTCCATGTTGCCATCGGCGACAGCGACGCCAAGCTGCTGATGAATCGGATTGCCCTTGGCTTCCGCCCACCAGCAAACCAGGATGCCGGCGAGGCACATGGCGAACATCGCCGACCAGACCGACCAGCCGTGCTTTTGATTTTTTGTTTCGCGGCCGAGGTGATCTGGAGAAAGTTCGAGAGCGGCGTGGGGTTTTCAAACGGATGCGCGGCGTTGGCGTTCGTGTAACCGCCGCCATTCGTGCCGAGCATTTTGATGGCGACCTGCGACGCCATCGGACCCTGCACGATGGACTGTGTGCTGATCACCTGGTTCGTCATCACCGCATTGCCCTTGGCATCGACCACCCCCTTGCCGTTCGTGTCGGTAACCTGGACAGAAACGGTCTGCGGTTCCATGACGGTGGCCGTCGTGTAAGGCTTGAAATTTTGAATCATGCCCTGCGACACGAGCACCAGCGCAAACACGAGGCAGACCGGCAGCAGCAGATAATAAGTGATGCGCGTCAGGTCCACCCAGAAGTTGCCAATGGTCGTGGCCGAGTGCCGGGCGATGCCGCGCACGAGTGCCGCCGCGACCGCCATGCCGACGGCAGCGGAGAAAAAGTTGTGGATGGTCAGTGCGACCATCTGCGAGAGATACGACATCGTGGATTCACCGCCGTAACTCTGCCAGTTGGTGTTGGTCGTGAAGCTCACGGCGGTGTTAAACGCCAGATGTTCCGACAGCGCGCCGAAATGCTGCGGATTGAGCGGCAGGTATTGCTGCAGGCGCAGAATCGCATAGGTGAACAGCAGGCTCACCAGGCTGAAAATCAGCATCGCGAACGTGTATTGTTTCCAGCCCTGTTCCTTGGCCGGATCCACGCGGAAAATCCAGTAGGTCAATTTTTCCAGCGGCCGCATCAGCGGATCCAGCCAGGTGCGGCCGTTGGCGTCAAATACGCGGCCGAGATACAGGCCGAGCGGCTTGGTGACGAGAATGAGCGCCCCGAGATAGAGCGCGAGTTCCAACCATTGATGGGCGTTCATAATTGGCGGTTAAAATTTTTCCGGGCGGATCATGGCCACGATGAGATATACGCAGAGCGCGAGGGAAATGATTCCGAGAATGAGGTTTTCCATAAGAGTTTGGGTTAGAGCTTTTCGCAGCCGAGCGCATAGAGCGCAAAGGCCGCAAAAAACAAGACCGCCGTGCCGAGATAGATCACGTCCAGCATAATTTTAGCAATGCCTGCAACGCGGCCGCAATGAACGCGACAACGCCGCAATTATTTTACTTGGGGTGAACTTGAGGCCGCGGACTTCGCGGATCAGAGGATCGCCCTTCCAATTGCCTACGAGATTAGCTGTCGGGCTTGGCCTTGAAAGTGGCCTTGAAACCAGTTGCCTGGCTTCGTTCGCCCCGTCCTCATTGCTGAGGATTTTGGGTCTCCCGCATCCGGCTCCAGGAAGGAAGCCGGATTTCGGCTGCAACGGAATGATTAAATCATATTCTCCCGACTTTGTCAAATTCCCCTCAAAACCTCAGAAAACCGTTGCCAAAATGTATCGGGACGCGTCTCATTGACCAGCCGGATGAACCCGACCAGCTCCATTTTTGCCATTTTTCTGCTGCTGCCCGCAAGGCTATGGGCGGCGGACGAACCAATTTGTCCGCCGCCGCCCGCCCGCGAGTTTCGCGCCGCGTGGATCACCGAGGTGGCCGCCAATCCCGACTGGCCGTCCAAACCCGGCCTGCCGGTGGCGCAACAAAAATTGGAACTGCTCACGGTGCTCGACGCCGCCCGGCAGTTACACCTCAACGCCGTCTTTTTTCAGGTGCGCCCGGCGTGCGACGCCTTTTACGCCTCGCCGCTCGAGCCGTGGTCCGAACGCCTCACCGGCCGGATGGGCCAGGCTCCGCAACCGTTTTATGATCCACTCGCCTTCGCCATCGTCGAAGCGCACAAACGCGGGCTGGAATTGCACGCGTGGTTCAATCCCTTCCGCGCCGCACATCCCGATGCCAAGTCGCCGGCCGCCGCCAACCATGTCACTCGGACGCATCCCGAGCTCATCCGCCGTTACAACGGCGAGATCTGGCTCGACCCGTGCGAACCGGAATCGCAGGCGCGCACCCTCGCCGTCATCCGCGATGTCGTCAAACGCTATGACGTGGACGGCATTGTCTTTGACGATTATTTCTATCCGTATCCGGCCAAAAACTGGGCGGAAAAAACCGTGAATTTTCCCGACGACGCGAGCTGGCTGAAATACGGGGTGAAAACCGGATTGTCCCGCGACGACTGGCGGCGCGCCAATGTGAACCGGTTCATCCAAAACGTCTCGCAATCCATCAAGGCGGAAAAACCTTGGGTGCAGTTCGGCGTTTGCCCGTTTGGCATCTGGCGTGCCGGCGTGCCAATCGGCATCAGCCCCAAGGCGCTCGATGCCTACGGTAAACTGTATGCCGACGCGCGTCAGTGGCTCACCAGCGGCTGGGTGGATTATCTGGCGCCGCAGCTTTACTGGCCCATCGCGCAGCGCGAGGAAAGTTTTCCGCTGCTGCTGCAATGGTGGCGCGCGCAAAATGTCAAAGGCCGTCACGTTTTTGCCGCACTGAACGACGCGGCCACCGGCAAAACTTTTTTGCCGGATGAAATCGCGCGGCAAATCCAGGTCGTCCGCTCGCAGACCAGCAACGGCGGCGAAGTCCATTATCATCTCCGCAATCTCATGAACAATTCCGCGCTCGCCGCCAGCGTCCGGGCGTTATATGCGACGCCCGCGCTCGTACCGCTTTCGCCTTGGATTATCGTTCCGCCGTTGCTTCCGCCCAAACTCACGGTGATCACGGGCGGCAATTCCGCCCATGTGCGTTGGGAAAATGCCAATGTGAATCCGCCCCGCAACTGGCTGTTGCAATCCCGTGCGAACGATGTCTGGACGACACAGATTTTGCCCGTGAGCCAGTCGGATGGTTATCTGGACCACGGCCTGCCCGATGCCGTTTTGCTTCGCGCCGTGGACCGCCTCGGGAATCTGGGCGCGCCGGCAGTTTGGGTTCGGAAAAAATATACCCCGCCGGACACCACCAAAGGGGCCGCGAAATTGAAGAAGTAAATGGTTTTGGAAGGGCTGTAAGCCGAATTCTGTCTGCGTTCTTGCGAACGGAGAGAATCATTTGTCTGAGCGACCGATACCCGAAACCTGTTTCGCTTTCACGAAACGCGGAGCGGGCCGCTCCTGGGTTTCCTATTTGGCCTTGCACCCGATGGGGTTTTCCGTGCCGCGTCGCTTGCGCTTCGCGCGGTGCGCTTTTACCGCACCTTTTCACCCTTACCTACGGCTTGCGCCGCCGGCGGTCTAATTTTCTGTGGCACTTTCCGTCGACCGGTCTTCCAACCTGCCGCCTGCGTGTATCCCAATCAAACGGACTTGGGTTACGCAGCATCGCGCCCGATGGTGTTCGGACTTTCCTCCCCCGGCTTGCGCCGGGAGCGATTCTCCGCCCTTCCAAAACCACCGTCAGCATACGCCAAGCGGCGGCGTTCCTCAAGCGCCGAAGCGGTCTTTGGCGCCGGGCCGCCCCGCGCGGCTTCAGTTCAACAACAATTGCTGGACCCGCAACGCCGTACCGGTACTTTGCGGGTTGTGGCCGGAGGCAATCCGCACCCGCACCGTGTGGTGACCCCCGGACAGTCCGTCGGCCAGCATGATTGCCCACGGGAGATGCAGGGCCGGACTCCACGGGGTAAAGGTGTCGATCGCTTTCCAGCCCACACCGTCCACGCTCGATTCTACGATGCCCGCATCCGGCCCGGAAGTGATGAGCAGCCCGACTCCGCGCCCGGTGAAGGCATATTCAAATTCCGCGCCCGGCGCGGTCGCCACCAAGGCCGGCACATTCACAAAACCGTCGCGGGTGGCGCGGCCATCGGTGGGTTTCCAGTTGGGATCCAGGGTGAAGCCCGCTCCAACGCGGGCTTCCGTCAGTGAGCCGAAACGGCCGTTAAAATAACTGAATTTATCCAGCGGCTTGGGCAAGGCATGTGGCCGCGGCCCGCCCGGCGCGGCGAAGGCGGCGTCCAGCATCCGCGTGAGGCTGTTCGCGTACAATTGCTGGCCGTAGGGCGAAGGATGGATGTCCCGGAAATCCCCGGCCCAGGTGAATTCCCCGGCGTTGATGCGGTCGCTGACTTCGTGCGAGAGGTCGAGCGAGGGGCAGCCGTAGCGCGCGGCGACCTGTTCATGCGCCGCAATTGTGTAGGAATCTTTGCCGTCGCGATAGGTCGTCAGATCCTGGTCATGGGCAAAGTGCAGTTCGACGATGTCCGTCGTGGGATCGGCCAGCCGCAAGTGGCGCACCACGCCTTCCATGCCGCGCCGGGCCAGGTCCGAACGTTTCGGGTAGCTGTCGTAGTTATGGTCGTTCACGGCCGCCTCCACAAAGATCAAGTCCGGCGGGCCGCCCGCCAAAACGTCCCGCTCCAACCGGAAGGCATGCGGCACCGAGCCCAGGGAGGGAATGCCAGCGGCGACAAAATCAAACTGCGTCTGCGGAAACCGTTCCCGGAGATACTGCATCAACTCGTCGCGCCAGCCGGGATTGAAGGTGATGGAACCGCCGTAAAAAACCACGCGGCCGCGCTTCTCAGTTTCAAACTTCGCCCGGCAGTTGGCCAGCCCGTCGCGCAGTTGGAAATACTCGTGCCCCTGCGGCAGCACATACGTGTGATCCATGATGAAGCGCACCGAGCCGAACACATCGGGATACGGAAAATGATGGCCCCAGAATTCGTTGCTCTCCTTGACCGACACCACCTCCAGGTCGCTGCCGAGTTTCCGCAGGCGGCGCTTCGCCTCCAGCGTGTTTTGTTCCGGCGGCACCACCTGATCGCTCAGGCAGATGACATGGCGGATGGGAATTTTCGCCTTGGCGATGGGCGCGAGCTGGTCGATCGGATTGCCGGTATAAGCCATCGCCTCCGCGTCATTCTTAAAACCATAAGCCCGCAAAACGTTTTGCCATTGCACCTCCTTGTCTTGCCACCAGTGGAGCGGCCAGCTCTTGAAATCCATCACCGGCACATCGCCATAAATGCACGCCACGCGCTCCGGATGGCGCGCCGCGTAACGATACGCGGGCAAACCGCCGCGGCTGCACGGCTCCAGCGCCATTTTTTCGGCCAAACCCCATTGCGACCGGACCTGCGCGTAATATTGATCCATCAAATCCAGCGCGGAATCCGCTCCGAGCAAATCCAGCACCTCGATATAGCCGATATGCCAGCCCTGGCGGACGAGGGCCAGGTCCACTACCGGCA
>Ga0302265_1001388_pt1 | contig 14326 bp, 12 predicted proteins | sample III_Bog_E1_1_FD_194556 | JGI IMG/M metagenome (GOLD analysis project Ga0302265, IMG submission 194556) | Peat permafrost microbial communities from Stordalen Mire near Abisko, Sweden - III_Bog_E1_1 | ecosystem: Environmental > Terrestrial > Soil > Wetlands > Peat | place: Sweden: Abisko...
CGCTCAATCAACTCAGCATCCATTTCCACGCCGTTCGCGAGTCCTGCGACCAGAGTCTTTTCCAATTGAGGCAACTCGCGCTCTGGCAGTTTGCCAAGAACCCCAATGCCGATATCGCCCTTGGGGTTAGCAATCTGTTCCAGGATCAACTCGCGTGCTGTCTCCGGGGCCGTCTCAAGCAGCCTGCGCAGCACAACGGACCTGCTGGGCTTGCCTGCAAAGTGATTTGGATTGGGTGCACCGGACACAATCCCCAACAGGACCGGGGTCCATTCCGGCCCGCCGATTCGTTCCCAACCATCATCCAGAAGTTCATTCTGCCGCTCGACTGGCAGCGTGCTCCAATTGTCCAACAGAATCTGGCGCCATCGTGTTCTGGCTTCCGGCGTCATGGGCGAGCCGGATTGCAGCATCTCGCTCGCGGTCACCGCCTGAGCATCCGGGCTTTTGGCTGGCATCGCTGCTGAGGCTGAGGAAAGAACTTCATCGACCCTGCGCTCAGACTCCTTCTGATAAGCTTCGCGCGCTTTGGATGCTTCGGCGGGGCTCATGGTTTCGTCGAGATGAAGGCGGAGCTTTGGGTCCGATAGCATTTCCAGTTCGACAAGCGCGTTGGCAAACTCCCGGGTGATCGGATGAGAGGCATCGGCCAGCGCTGCCTTCATTGCTTCAATCGCCACAGAACGGAATGGAGAGCTGTAGAGCCCGAGTCTGAACTCCCAGCCAAACTCCTCGCTGCCTGACCGGTAACGTCGCGCGAGTTCACGCGTCGAGCCCTCGGAATCAAGGAATCGCAAAACGCGAGCGGCGTGCTCCCTTTCGTCCTTTGCCAAAGCTGGTGTATCCAATATCCGGACTGCCGCCGAAAGCTGAGCAGCCTGCCACTCCGGGTCAGCAGACGTGACTTCGAAGTCCAGGGCATTCGAGCGAAGCGGAATGGCCTCTCCCCCAGTCGGAAATTCGGCGTTCTTTACCTTCATTGAGACGCGGTTCCCGACGATGCTGAGGTGATAGTGCCCAGGCGGCAGAGAAAGCCATTCGTTGATTTGAAGCTCGACACTGTAAGGGGCGTCGGCGGGGTCCTGTTCAGAGAAGAGACCTCCTCCAAAGAAGCCCCACGGATTGCTGTAGTAATCTTCGAGTGGATCGACGCTGCTAACGGGCGTCAAGCAGAACTCCTCCATCCCCGAAAGGCGCCCGCTCCGATCGTAACTGCGGTTGTTCAGGAGGTATTTCTTGCTGGTGTTCGCCGTGTACACGGCAATGAGCGGAATAATCTCGCCTTCGCGAAACCCGGTTTGACCGTTCTTGAGCGAAATGCTTAGCGACAGGTCGGCTGGGCTTGTTTGGGCGCCCTTGCATGCATCAGGCTGGCAGCGCACTTGGCTGGCTCCAAATACGATGAGACAAGCCAGTACCAGTTGGCTGGAATGGAAGATGGCCGACTGCACAAGGCAACAAAGAATTCGCGGCGATTCAAAGGACGCGATCTGCCGCAAGGTCCACCTCGGACAGGGAATTCAGCGCGAGGACTCTCCTCGGGATTGGAATGCTTAATATTCTTAGACACCGCAGAGTCGAAAAAGTGCCGAGGACAACGGGCCAAAGGATGATTCACCTCTTCTGCGGATGCATGATTGGCGATGTTGACCTGACGTGATCCCGCTCAATCGAAACTTCTCCGTCGCCGACGACTCGCCCGGAACGCCGCAACGAACGCGATTAAGCGAGAGATAATCGTGACATGGCGATCTCCATACCTTCTGGACTAACGGATGACAATGACTTCGTCGATTTGTTGAACGCGCTGTTGAATGCATTACTTGTTCAGCAAACCCCTGAGCAGCTCTGGGTGATTCAGATCGATAATTGGTTCGATCACAAATGGCTACGCTATTCCGGAAGCGGTAGCGTTACCTCGAAGTTTCCGGCAGATTGGACTTCCTCTTTCATGGATCGGTTCGCATCCGTCAAAGAGCAGTTTTGGCGGGACAAACTCACCTTCCCACCGTTTGCGCCGGACAGGGTGGTGGGTCAGTGGTCTTTCCTGCATTCCAAGGAAGGCTACATCGAGGTTCCTCTCCCGAAGTTGCCGCATAGGGAGTCTCGACGCCGCAGCCATTCCAACCTAAACAGGCGTGTGGAGGATTTCGTTCCATCGGCTTCATTTGTCTGGTACAGCGGCAACACATTGAAGAACGGACGAGGAAGCCTGATGGTCTACAGCATTGGACCACACAAACCTATTTGCTGGTTTGCAGCATTCGGAAGGAAATCTGGCTGGGTGCTTGAAAGGACCAAGGGCATCGAAAAGGAGCAGGTCTCTCGTTTGCTTGTTGCCGTATGACCTTCTATGGAGATGTTTAGGCCACCGACCGGCTCATCTTGATCCGGTTCTGGCGAAGCTCCTCCATGGGCGACAATACAACCGGAACAAATTAAATGCCCTTTCGGCTGCATCGGCTTCTGGCTCACTTCACTGCGCTCGGGTCCATCAATGCTCCCGCAAACAGCAGCGCCCCGGTGGCGTTTTCCCGTACCAGAAATACAAACGGCCGATTGAAAACCACGTGAAAAGAATCCGGTGCTGAAATGAGACCAAGGGGAATCGCACCGATCACTGTCTCCGCATCCGCATGAATCCCGTGCTTGTCGGCGGTGAAGTCAATTGCCTGTCCAATATCGGTCACTTGCGCCACCGGCACATCGAAGGTGCCCTTCGGACCGTAGCGCGAATCGCGTCGCACCACCCCCTCCAGGTTCTCGAAGATGTCCTTGACGCCAATCGCCTTCAGTGTGCCTTCAAGGTGCATCGTTGCACGGATTGTAAAGATAGGCATTGTGACAGAACCAAGCGATGGCTTCATTGATTTCAGCACGTCGGGTTCGTCGGCCAGAGTCTCTTCCAACTCGCGAATCTTCATCCCTTCGCGCGGCAGCACCGCAATCATCGAAACTCTGCCGCAAGGCAGTGCCACAGCGTCAAAGCGGTCGGTCTTCAAATACTCCAGCTTTTCAAGAACGCTATCCACGCGCTGTGCGGTCAGGTTCTGGCCCGCCTCCGTGCGAAACTCTCCGGGATGTGGGTCGCTTTCCATAAAGAGCTCTTCCCACGTCTGCCGCAGGTGTGTCCCCGATGAAAGCCAGACCTGGTTCAGCGGCGAGACCTCGGGAATTCGGCCAATCTCGCTGCGACTCGCCTGCAGATCTTCTGCCGTCGGCTGCCGGTCCCCTACATCCACCAGCTCCAGCCCAAACTGCGCCTTCGCGCTCTGCACAAACCACCGTTCTAGCAGAGGGGGCTCAGTCTTCTTCGAGCGATAGAGTAGTCTGTTTGAAATCCAAAGCGATTCGCCCTCCCATGGCTGCTCTTTCGGCCGCTTCGCGCCCGGCGGCAGTTGCTTTACCTTGGGCGGCTCCATCGCAGCCAGAATCATTTTGCTGGGAATACCGGGTTGTATGCCACTTTCCCAGCCAAAAGCCTGCTGAAGCTGTTCCCGTGTTTCCTTTCGCCAACTATTGGCCTCGATTGCGCTCAACAGAATCGTCAGCGAAAGCGGCGCAACCACCGCATTCTTCTCCGGAGCGTCCGCATGACTCTCCGCTAGCAGTCTAAGTCCAAACCTGTCGTTGCCACGCAGAAATTGCTGCAAAGACTCTCCAGGCTGAACCTGCGCCGCCGCCGATGGTATCGCGGCAAGCAAAATCGTCGTAACAAGAAAACTGGCCTTTGATTGCATGTCAGGAGCATACCGCAGCCTCTCCTATTGCCGAAGGAAGAGGTTGTGCCTGGATTACCGGCAATGAAGAGGCTTGGACCGCTGGCTGGATCAGCGTGATCCGGCTCACTTGAAACTGCCCCACAAGCACAATTCTCCCGAAGCGCAGAAGTCGCTACAATTCAGTGGGGTATTTCGTATGTGTTCGGATGAAGAGCGCGTAGCCGTGAGGACTGGCCAACCACAGACCGATGACGACTCTGCCTGCTTCAACAATTTGCTAATCAGGACTGAGATTCCGAGCAATGGCAGCACGATTGTTGACCTCGCACCGGTCGACCAGGAAAGCCAAAGCATTTGGTTGTTGCTCGCCGAGGATGGCCAGCTCCTGCGTCACGACGCACGCAGCGGTGAGTCAGAGGTTGTTGGGCGAATAAGTCTGCCATCGGAACCTGCCAGGGACCCGTTTGATGGACACAGGCTTGCACGGCGTCTTCATGCGTCTCAAGACGGCAATTTTGCCGCTGTCGTAAGTGACTATGGCCAGTACGGTCAGGTCATCGACCTTAGTTCCGGCAAGATCACCCTCAAGTTGGACGGCGGAGACTATGAGCCGGAAATGGTGCCGTTCTCTTTTCGCTTTGCCTCATGGCAAGGACAAGTGGTCGTCATCCACCGCACCGCGTGGAATCGACTCGATGTTTCAGATGCTTCATCTGGGCAACTTCTCAGCGAACGGGGTCCAACGTCCTATCAAACAGGCGAGCAACGGCCGGAGCATTACCTCGATTATTTCCACGGAGCCCTGTATCTGAGCCCGAAAGGAACTCGGATTCTGGACGATGGCTGGGTGTGGCATCCAGTCGGAATCCCTGTCGTTTGGAATGTTGATCAATGGTTGTCGAAAAACGTTTGGGAATCTGAGGATGGCCAGACCAAAAGAGATGTTTGCGCACGCGACTGGTATTGGGACCATGGAGTAGCTTGGCTAAACGAGGAGACAGTTGCAATCGGCGGCATCGGCGACCAGGGTAACGAGATCATGGACGGGGCGCGCATTTTCGACATCACCTCAACCGGACCAGCCAGCGCTGAGTGGCGGAGCGATTGGAAGTGGGCCCGGGAAATTACGGCGTTTGCCGGGCCTGCAGGAAGGTTCTTCAGCGATGGCAAGTGGCTCTATTCTGCGGGAAATTCTGGCTTGTCAAGGTGGGATCCAAAAACTGGTGCGCGCACCGGCCGCATGGATAATTTCCATCCGACCCATCACCATCTGGGTGCTGGGGAGCTCGCCCAATTGTCCGAGGGTGCGATCTTGCGATGGAGTACCTCAATCAACCGCAACTGAAGAGCTATCCTGATTTGCGGAGCGATATGTGAGCGATTTAACCTTGCCCGTATTCAAATACCACCCCGATCCGGTCACATCCGGTTCAATCTTTGTTTCTGACGCGAAGTGTCAGGCGTGCAATGAGCGCCGCGGCTTCATCTACGCCGGCACAGGCAGAACGTAATCCAACGCACTTCACGTGAGGTGGGCGCCAATTAGGGCAGTGGGCGCCTGAAAGCAGATAATGGAAGCGACGAAGATGAAAGGGTAATCCTCGCAGGTGTTTCGTGAGCGTCATTTCGGCATCCTAACCATTGTTCTCTCGTTAGAAGTGCTGGCTGGATGCACCCTTGCGTCTGCCGCAGTCGCGCAGAGCGCGACGGATGAACTTCCGGCGCAGTGTTCAGCCTATGTTTCCGTTCCGATTCCTGCGGAAGCTGAGAGTGTTCCAACTCCCAAGACGGCACCCGATTGTGCTTCTTACCGCTCTTATCGGGGTATTGGCCGCCCGGTGAACTATCCGGTAGCCCGGGCCTGCGCATGGCGCGAACGGCTGGCTCAGGAGGCTCAACTCGGCCAAAATCAAAAGGAACCTGATGCGTGGGTCGTCGGCGGATCGCTAATCCTGGCCGACATCTATTTCAATGGCGCTGGAGTGAAGCGCAATATTCCATTGGCTATGCGCTTCGCCTGCGAGGCAGAAGAAGGAATGGCAATGCTCGCGCTGCCAGAAATTGAGAAGCTCAATAGCTTGCTTCCAGCGCGTGGCCCATTCGAATTCTGCGATTATGCAGCGACGACTTTCACGATGAACTTCTGCAGCGGCTACGCATCAGAAATCGAGACTGACAGGAGGAACCGCTACTACGAGACGCTGAAATCTCAGATGAATCCTGCGCAGCGGGAGGCTTTCGATAAGCTCCTCGCCGCTGAGAACGCGTACGTCGAGGCACATGCTTCTGAAGTGGACCAGGGAGGAACGATCAGCGGTATAAGAACTATCGGCTCCATGAATATCCTCCACCGCCTCTTTCGTGCTGAGGTAATTCAGCTGGAACGCAAGCAGTGGCCCGCTGTTTCAACCAGCCAGGTGAAAACGGCGGATGGTCTGCTGCATGACGAATACGAAGCGAAGGTGCAACACTTGCGTTCCCACACGAAGGAAGAAATTGATGAGGGCGCCGTGACGGCAGATCATCTCGTCAATGTGGAAGAGCTGTGGGAGAACTACCGTGATGCCTGGGCACGTTTTGCGCGCCTTCGCTATCCGACGGCCGAAGCCAGGATTCGTGCTGAAATTACGATCGACCGATACCACCTACTTAAAACGATTGAGTAAGACGCACTCGGGCGGATACTACACCGCGGGACCAAGCTTGGAACGTGGCAGCGCCGAATCTGGAATATCTGAGCGATACTCGGCTAACCAGCCAAAAGGACTAAGTGTGGGTCGGAAAATCCCCGGCCTGGAGAGGCATTGGCCCACGAGCTCAGAACCTGCACTAAAACTTCCCGGGACATAACGCCGAACCCATAGTTCTTGTCTCCCTCATCCACCGCACCCGCTGAGCAATGATTCTGGTCAACTGACCCGGCGCTGCACGCCGCGCAGATTATGCGGACGGTGGTCCAATCTTCAAGTCCGATGTCGCTTTCATCACAAGCTTGAATCAGGTCATGCTCAGCATTTGCATCGTTCATTGATAGTGCAGATTGGAACGTGCTGTAGCCTGACGGTTTCCATACCTCAAGCTCATTGAACACCGGGTATTCCTCTTCGCCCGACTTGCGAGTGCCTTCAGCAGCACCGTCGTTTAGCAAAATGTCGTGATAACGGCGGTTCGAGTTTGGTAACGGCACGTTCCGAACTTGTATCCGAGCTGGATCGATTCTGGTACCCCAGACCACCTCGCCCGAAGCATTCGGATTGATCCTCACACAAGCGGTCACTGGCGGCATCACGACTTCGTCTTCGACTCCGCCATCAAGCTCGATTCCACACCCCTTCCACGCTCTTCGCGCGTGTTTCCAATCCTTCAGAGCCGTAGCGGCAATCCCGAGATTCCACCAACTTGCTTCATCATCCGGGTCAAGAGCAGCTGCGCGTTCGTTGAACTGCAGACTCGACTGCCATTCGTTTTCGTACTTCGCCTGCAGGCCAAGGTTGTACCAAGGACTGCTCCAACGCGGGCGAGCAATTGCTGCAGATCGGTAAAGAAGTCTCGCTGAAGCGCGCATGCCCCAGTTCTGAGCACTGTTACCCAGGTCGTTCAGCGATTTGGCCAAAAAGTTGAGCATTTTAGGAAAGTCTACACGGAATGCCCTCTGCGCCTGGAGCGGGCCGAGGCGACTTACGGGGTGATCGCGGTGCACTGCGTATAATCGATCTTCCGATGAAAGCAGTTCTCAGTCTTTCCTGTCTTGCCATTGCAGCGCTAGCGGCGCTTGCGGGATGTCATCGCGGTCAGTTGGCGCTCGTGGATCATCCTCGGAGCTTTCCGGGGGACGTAAGCAAGGACGTAACCTTCTACTCATCGGCTCTCGACCGGAACATGACGTACCGGGTCTATCTCCCCCGGGATGTTTCCGCCGGCGCGAGATTGCCGGCGGTATACCTTCTGCACGGTTGTGGCACCAGTTTCCGGGACTGGTCCAACTACTCGGATGTTGGTGCGTATGCCGCGAAGGGTTTCATCCTTGTCATGGTCGATGGCGCCTGTTCCTATTATGTGAATGCTGCCCTCAATTCAAAGGACCGGTACGAGGACTACTTCGTTCACGACTTGATTTCCGACGCCGAGTCCCGCTTTCCGGTCTCGGGTGACCGGGAAAACCGCGCAGTCGTCGGTGTCTCAATGGGTGGTTTTGCAGCCGTGAAGTTGGCCCTCACTCGGCCAGATTTATTCGCCTTTGCGGGCGCCATCAGTCCTGCCGTCGATGTGCCCAGCCGAAGCTTCAGTGCAAAAAAGTGGTCGCAGAGTATGCGCTTCCGGACCACCTTCGGTCCCTCGGGAAGCGAAACGCGCTTGCACAGCGATCCCTTTGTACTGGTCAAATCCGCCGATCCTGCCCATACACCATATCTCTATATCACCGCAGGAGAGCAGGAACCGCTTCTTCCTCCGATTCGCCAATTCGCCACGCTTCTCAAGTTGCGCGATTACGCCTACGAATTCCACACAAAGCCAGGCGGTCACGACTGGAATGAGTGGGACACGCAGATTCCCGGATGTTTTGAGAGCCTGATCGCGCACATCCGTCAACCCTAGCTTTCCGACGCAGTGCGAATCCGTCCAATGATCTCAGCCTCCCCTCCGGCAACTCGCTATTTCGAACAACAGAACACCAGCCGCGACCGCAGCATTCAGCGAATCGCAACCCCCATGCATGGGAATGCTAACCACGAGGTCGGCAGCCTCAAGCAACTGGTCAGAAAGTCCTTGCTTTTCGCTGCCGACGATAAGAGCCGTGGGAAATCGGTATGCGAGCGCTTTGAAGTCCATCAGTCCGTTCGGCGAAGAAGCAACAACCGATACACCGTTGGATTTGGTCCAGCGATTGAATTCCGCTACGGAGCACCGCACCAGCCTTTGCGAAAAAAGCGATCCCATTGTGGCACGAACCGTTGCTGGATCGTAAGGATCGCAGTTCGGGCTGAGGATGAGGACACCGGTAACCCCCGCTGCTTCAGCGGTCCTAATGATCGTGCCCAGGTTTCCTGGCGACTCGATGGACTCGACTGCGAGCCAAAGCGAGTTCCTCGCAGCCGAGAGCTGTTTCAAGGAAAGCCATTTCTGCCTAAGGACCGCGCCTATTCCTTGCGGTTCGGTTGCGAGCGTCAGATCACGGTAGAGTTCGCGTGAAAGACGAATGCCGGGAACGCCCTGCTGAAGCAGCCGACGTGCGAGTTTTTGGCCAAAAGGATTTGATAGGACCGAAGGGTCGAGAAAAACAGACTCAATCGGAGCACAGTGCTCGACTGCGCGTGCAAGGTGACGGATGCCTTCGATGATGTAGAGTTCGGTGTGCGAACGGCCTTGATGGGTTTGAAGCGAGCGAAGAGTTAGAAAGCGGGGATCGTGGGGGTCACTAACGACCGGGTACCTTTTCTCATTCATTTCCTCCTTGCGGCTGTGGTGATGGAGCCGCTGCCATTGACGTATTTAACTCCATGGTTGATTTTGCCATAGCAGAAGGCAATTCTCCAGACCCAGGAGGAGGCCGAAATGCCCTAATTCGCGGCTCAAGCGTCGCCAAGGGGAGTGACATTCGCGCTCAATACAATGTGGAACGACTTCAAAGTCGGAGGCTTGTCTGAAACGGAAGAAACAAAACACGACGGCCATAAACTCCAGGCAGGGCGATTGGAGATCGAATAAATCTGTTGCTCTAAATTTGAAACAATGCTACTTTGTTCAAGGAAAGGAGACGTCTATGCGAATGATTCAGCGATTGCGTGACTGTGTGAATGGCACGGTGCAGGACGGCTCTGTTTCTACCTTCCTCTGCCGGGCATAACGGCAACCCACAAACAACTAGAAGGGATTGTATGACGACCCAGGAGTTTCTGTGTCGGCACTTCGCCCGCATGGGGGCGCGTGTTGTTGTGCGCGGACCTCGCCTCAGGCAGCGGGCGAAGATTGCAATTGATGTAGGCAGGGACCGTTCCGGCGAAGTATTTGTCATCGGGTGTGAGGAAGAGGTTGCAATCGAAGTTCTCGACGTGCAGCCGCGTTCGCATCACCTGGTGCTGATGGTTCGCGACGGAAGTGAAAAGCACAAGTTCCTGCTTGGGCGCGATGAACGCCACTGGTTTGCTGCAGCCGTGCCAGGCGATGCAGTTCGCGATGTGCGAACCGCGATCGCCAGCCTGCGTCCCACGGAGATCGAGGGACGTGAGGCGATCCGGCAAGGTGAGTGGTTTTTTGTTCCGGAACCCGGCGTGAACGACAAGGACGCCGTGATCCTCCGCAACGAGCCACTTAGCCGTGGGGGCGGCAGCAAGCCTCATGTCTGTGCGCAGACGATGAGGAGAGGTGGCGAGGCCGTGATGGTGTGCTCGCGGTACCCGACGGGCGTTGGCATCGGAGAGTACCAGAAGCTAATCGCACGCAACCCAGAAGCGCGGCAGTTCGGCTGGAGCCGCATGGTGCGCGACGCCGAAGTCTATGCGCGCGGAGAGGTCCGGCACCGGGATCACAAGACGATTGATCTTTGGTGCTGGCATCGCGTGTTCATGAACCGGGAACGATTTGCGAAGCACGCTCCGCAGATTGCGTTTCTGGATTAACCCGAGTACTCCGGGTCTTCGCCCCAAGGGGACCTGGAGTGCAGGCAAATGCGTTGTTCGCGGTTTATCGACGGTTCTAAACTTAATCGTCTTCGACACTGCGGACTGCATCAGACTTGCACCAAACCATGGATATCGCCATAATGAATTGGGGAATCAGGCGCTCAATCGCCTTCGATCCCAAGACTCAACGCAGCACCGGAGGAAATTATGTCGCCGATTGCGCATAGCCCGATGACGTTGAGCCCGCTCGCCACGGCATAGTCCAGCCGGTCGGCTGGGCAGGCTCCCACCATTCAACTCACTAGTTGAAGCCGCATGCACACTTGTGTGCTTGCCAGCTTTGCGCGTGCGCGCAGCAGGGGAGCTTTGTTTTGAAACGGAAGGTTCGTCGAAAAAGAGGCGCGGAGTTCGTTGATGCGGACTTCGCAGAGATTCTTAATGAAGAAGGCGGCGGCAGGCCATCGGCCAACCGTCAGGCGCAACGGAAGAACCAGCAGTTCTGCCGGCAAGTGCAACGGGCGTTGAATCTGGCGCTCGCGGACGCAAGCTGGTTGTCCAGCGAATGCGATTTGTTTGTCGATGATGTCTCTCCGGCGCCGGATTGCGGGCACCTGATGGTCCACATCGTGGTGCAGACCGGCCATTCCGTCGCAGACGCTATAGACGCACTTCGTCGCGATCAATCGCGGTTGCGTTCGGAGGTTGCGATGGCAATCGCCCGAAAGCGAGCGCCAGAACTGATGTTTGTGCCAGTTTCGGCGCAAGGAGGCAACGATGAGTGATTCGTCGATGGCTCCGCTCCGGAGTTGGCTCGCTGCGCCATTGGACCGGGATGTGGCGGAGGCGCTAGAGCGTCTCCGCCGCGCTCCGGATGTTCAACAGATTGCGGTAATGCCCGATGTACATCTTGCAGCAGAAGTGTGCATCGGCGTTGTGATCGCGACTTCCAACCTCATCTACCCGCAGGCCGTCGGAGGCGACATCGGATGTGGCATGTTGGCTGTTGCAGTCGACCTGGAGGCGGCGGTGATGAAGAATCCCAAGATTGCCGCGCAAATGCTGAAAGATCTCGGGCGCGCAATACCTGCCCGCAGGCGCAACCGGGACGCGGTTGTCCCGCAACCGGTGGGATTGGCGAACGCACTGCTCAGTCATGCAAGCTTAGAGGCAATTCGTCGAAAGGAGGGCGAGATTGAGTTTGCAACGCTTGGCAGCGGTAACCACTTTCTTGAGATGCAGGCGGATGAAGAAGATCGGCTCTGGTTGATGGTACATAGCGGGTCGCGAGCCCTCGGCCAGGCAATACGCGACCATCATCTTGCGCGTGCGGATCTGGTTGGCTGTCGATTTCGCGCTCTCGATGCGGAATCGGACAGGGGCAAAGAGTACCTACACGATGCCTTGTGGGCCCGTCGGTTCGCATCGGCATCCCGCAGGGCAATGGCTGAGGAAGCGGGCAACGTGATCAACAGAACGCTGAAATCTGGCATCTGCTGGGACACGATGATTGCAACCGATCACAATCACGTGGCGCGCGAACAGCACGGCGGGCGCGAATTGTGGGTACATCGTAAGGGCGCCATGCAAGTTCAACAAGGACAGCTTGGCGTCCTGCCCGGATCGATGGGAAGCCCTAGCTTCCATGTGGAAGGGCGGGGCTGTGAAGAGGCGCTTTGTTCAAGCGCACACGGTGCCGGTCGAGCGTTGAGCCGGAGTGCGGCGCGGGCAAGGTTCACCGAGCGGGAATTCCAACGACAGATGGAGGGTGTCTGGTACGACTACAGGCTGGCAGGAAAACTCAGGGACGAGGCTCCATCTGCATACAAGGACATTCGTGCGGTCCTCAAGGCCCAAAAGGAACTCGTAAAGGTAGTTCGCACGCTACGGCCAGTTCTCAGCTACAAGGGCATCTGAAAGGTCTCGGCGCGGGTGGTCTGCGATTCTTGCCCATCAGAGGCATTCAACAACCAATAGACAGGGCGAGGGACGGATCCGAACCGTCCCCCGATCCGACTGCCTTCAGATTTCTTCAATTCCCAATTCGATTCCGCGTACCAGTCGAATGACCAGCTATGCTGACCTAACGTCATCCCGCCCTCGTTGGGGTAGAGTCGCCGACAAAGCAGGCACAACGCCAGTCCTCGAGCCTGCGGAGTCATGAGATCCGATCCAGATCCTCCCAGTTTTGTTCGGCACTCTCATGATGCGCTGCAGTTCAAGTGCCCACACGAGCTGTCTCGCCCTTTACTGTTGGCCAAATCGATTAGACTCTTAGCTGAAATGAATGCAACAAATACAGTCACGCCAGCAGCTCTCGCCGAGTTGCTTCTCAACATTGCGCCGGTGCGGCCCGTCTTCATTTGGGGCCCGCCCGGAATTGGAAAATCCTCGATCGTGCAACAGTTCGCCGCCCAGGTTGGCCTGGAGTGCGTTTCCCTGCTCGGCAGCCAGCTCGCTCCTGAGGATCTTATCGGGGTACCGCAGATTGAGGATGGAACCAGCCGATTTTGCCCACCCCGGTCCATTGCCCGCAAGGAACCATACTGTTTGTTTCTCGACGAGTTGAACGCCTGCTCTCATGAAGTGCAAAAGGCGTTCTACAGTCTGATTCATGAACGCCGCATTGGCGAGTATATTTTGCCTCAAGGTTCAATTGTTATCGGCGCAGGAAATCGGGCGCAGGACAGCGCGATTGTGAAGCCGTTATCGTCGGCGTTGATCAATCGGATGGTACACGTACATCTGCGCGTTTCGTTCCGCGAATGGATGGAATGGGCAGAAGCGAACAACATTCATCCCTTAGTGCTGGACTATATCCGGCTTCGGTCAGATCATCTTTGGAGCCAACCGCCGAAGCATGAGGAGCCATTTTCCACGCCTCGTGCATGGCATATGGTCAGCGATGCGCTCCACTCTTACGGCGATCATCTGTCCGATGAGCAACTGGAGATTGTTTCCTTCGGTTGTCTATCCCCTCATCATGCAGGCCAATTCAAGGCATTCCACAAGCAGCTGCGGAGCCGGTTCAAGCTGGAAGCTGTCCTGAAGGGCGAAATCGGGTGGCCGCATAAACCGGAAGACAGAGATGTTCTCTACTTCCTCGCCCAATCGTTTCGCGCGCGGATAGCGAGGGAGTTGCCCATCGAGCGCACTGCCATATCAGAGCAGCAGAAGCAGTTCGCACATTTGGCCAAGGGGCTGCTCAAGGACCTCGCAGCCGTCAGCTTTGAGATCGCGCAACTGGTCGTGTCCAGTGACGAAAAGGACTCGCTTCCCGATTGGTTCGTTGTCGAGATCGTCCGCGATCTGCCCCGCTTGGCGGAGAAGCGTGATGGCGCGCAAAGCTAGCAAGAACATAATCGATCCGGCAACCCGTGCATTCAACGCCGCGGATAGGCAATTGCACGCTCACCCGCTCTTTGCTCCATTGATTAGCCGCGCCCGCATCTACCGAGGGCAATCTGCACTGTGTCCAGACGATGCCTGGGCCATCGTTACCGACGCTGGCGGAATTTACGTTCATCCCACCCGCCGCGCCGAGGAACAGGAGTGGATCTATGTCCTCTCCCATTGCTTGCTCCACTTGGCTCTTTCGCATTTTAAAAGGGACCGCAAGCCATTGGAATGGAATGCTGCATGCGACGTGTTCGTAGCGCGATTTCTTGCGGATCTGAAGATAGGCAGAGCACCCGAAGAGCTGCGCGCGGATGATCTTCCTGGTGGCAATGAAGACCGACTCTACGATTTGTTCTGTGCTGATGGAATCCCAAAGCATTTACAAAGGTTGAGTGTCGGCGGGATGCAGCGGCTAGACCTCTACTATGACGACAAACGAAGGTACAGCCTCCATGATCGGAAGGCCTGGCAGGCGAGCTTTGCCTTCGGTCTCAGGCAAGCCGTCAATAGTGCAATTGACACGGCTGCCGGCCGCGCGCCCACATTCAAAGCCGATGGGACTTCGATTTCCAAGGCAATCGCCGCACG
>Ga0302265_1001389_pt1 | contig 14308 bp, 7 predicted proteins | sample III_Bog_E1_1_FD_194556 | JGI IMG/M metagenome (GOLD analysis project Ga0302265, IMG submission 194556) | Peat permafrost microbial communities from Stordalen Mire near Abisko, Sweden - III_Bog_E1_1 | ecosystem: Environmental > Terrestrial > Soil > Wetlands > Peat | place: Sweden: Abisko...
CAGTCTTAAAAGATATGAGCTATTTCGGACCAGATACTTTTGTTTTTGACAAAAATTAGGATAATAACGCTGTCGGGCTCAAAAAGAAAAGCGCTAACCAAATATAGCATTATCAGCATCCTAAGAAATATTAAATTTTTGATAGATTTCGTCGAAGACTATGCGATCGCAATGCTTGATTAAATCACAGTTTTATATTTATATCATAAGATGGCATCATTCATATAATTATCCCTTTTAAATATTTTAATACTTTTGAATAAAAAAATAAAGTATTTAAAACTTAGTATATTGTTTTTTCACTCCTTATTCCAAATCAAAATCAAAAAATAGCAAAAATAAATAGATTTTCAATTAGATTAATAGCAAAAGCATTCTATTATACATTATAAAGAATAGTAAAAAGTTCCGCATCCGGGAATTGAACCCGGCCCAACAGAGTGAGAGTCTGCTATCCTAACCATATAGACTAATGCGGAGCTCATATTATTCACTCCCACTTTTCATATAACTATATTATCCCTTCGGACTTTCATATCAAGCAATATATCCTCATTAATTCTTCAATCAAAATCAATCAAGTTATCACCCTTTTTAGGCTTTGAGTTTGAGGATTTTGAGGGGACGTTTGGCTGGTCAAACCCAAAATTGGCCCAATCATTACTAACCTTGGGGGCTTCCTCTTTCTTTGTGGTATTTGTTGTTGATACCTAATTGAAATCAAAATCAAAAGGACTTCATTAGAAAATATTTACTTTGAGGCAGGAAAAGTCCCAAGTTCATTCTTTTTATCCTTCTTTGTATCGATATTTACATTAATCTTCACTTTCTCGCCTTTTTTCAAAGAAAAATCTATCTTTTAGCCAAACTATTCTGTTAGCATATTCGGATTTTCATGCCTCTATAAATTAAAGCTTACATTTTGTTCCTGTTCGCTTCATCCTGAAAAACTACTCCAAAGTCAAATGCATCATTACGGTCCCTAAAAGCTACACCCACCCAAAGATATCCGCCCTTCGGATTTTATAATCTAACCGCATAGCCCCTCGAGCTGTCCATAGTTTTTACAATAGCTTATTTATAGTTTGGAGGAACTTTTGTTTAGCCGAAAATCTTTTCTCGCTTGTCAATAAATTGAATTTTAAGTACTCTATTTTTTTCGGTCACCTTAACCCCGCCTTCCCAAATCATCTCCTTCCAGTCATCGAGGTAGTAGCCTTTTGAAGTGGAGAGAGGTGGTATTTTGAAGATAGTTACTCTTTAAGTTTTATTACAGAGAACTAACTCTGGGGATTACATGTGAGTAATTTAAGCTTTATTAAAAAATGTGATGTATCTCAGAATTGACAATTAAAAAGATTTTAAATATCTGTTAGATCTATTCTATTAAAGTGAAAAATAGATATTATCATCTATTTAAACTTGAAGAACGAGGACCTCGGCCAGAGTCTAAAACTTATTGACCCACTCTGCGAAGCCTAGCCCCTGATTACTTTGCTTCCTTATTATCCTCAGTTTTGCGAGGGGCAGGTTTTGGAGGTAGTTTCATGGGAATTATTGGGCTTGGCACGAGAGGATGATACTTTTATTTTTATTTTTATTTTTCCTTTTCCTTTTATGCTTCTTTTTTTATAGGTTGAGGAGAACAATCTAAATCAAAATAAACGTACCTGAAGGTTTTCTTGTTCCGCAAGCAGAATATACCCTCTCTCTCTGTAAATTATCAATAGAATCTCTTCGTAAACGCCCACTCTCGTTTTCATTATCGTAACTGGCTTTAGGTAATCTTCCTTTAAGAGCATTTAAATTAAATGGGTTGAATTTTATTGTTCCTAGTAAAGGTTCAACTGGCTGAAAAGATTAATGTCCAACTTGATGGCTAGTATGCCGCAAAGTTGAAGGGTGCTTTAAAATATCATCTGTTGAGGGTCTTTCCTTGGGTCGAAGTTTTAGCATTGAATTTACCATCTCTGAAAGGTCAGAAGAATAAGAGCTTGGAATTGATTTAAAAACACCTGCCTTTACCTTTCTAAATAAACTTTGAAGATCAGTGGCTTTGAATGGAGGCTATAGTGCAGCCATTTCATAAATTACGCAACCCAGTGACCAAATATCACTCTTCATATCATACGGCTGGTCCTGCCAAACTTCTGGGCTTGCATAATAAGGTGTTCCAGTCTGAGTATAGGCCAATCCTTTTTTGAGTACCTTTGAGACGTTAAGATCTCCCAATTTGTAAGTACCCTCTTTGCTGATAAATATATTGGCAGCTTTTAAATCTCGATGAAGGATCTTTTTATCGTGGAGAGACTTGAGTCCATGAGTGATATCCGAGAGAGCTTTCCAAATATCACCCTCGCTGATCCGCGTTCTACTTTTGAGATGTTGATTGATAACTTTCATGAGGTCGCCTCCTGTGGCAAACTACATGACAATGCATAGATAACCGGATATATTATCGTAAAACGCTTATTTGAACTTTATTATAAAGTCATCGCTTAGGGAAGCAAGGATGCGGATTTAGTTCAGCGCATTTTCTTTCTCCTTCTCTTTCATACCGATCATGCGCACTTTCTTTAAAGCGTATGTCTCGTTGTCCTGACGACGACGCACCAAATACACCTGTCCAAAAGCACCCTAGCCAATTTTTTTAATGACCTCAAAATTTTTGAGATTTCCTTATTCACTTTCCATTATAATTATAAGTTGACCCTAGATTCATTTTCAAAGAATTCTAACATCCTTTCAATTAGTTCTGAGAAAAAAATAAGAGCTACAAGTTATCCAATAACAGTACAATAAGGCAAAATCTTAAAAATCTCTGTTGAATAAAATATATTAAACATTTATAATTATACGCCTGATATCATGGGTCCTTACTTAGCTAATCCTAATCTATAAAAAATAGGTTCTAAAGCAGAGAGCTTGAAACACAAAATTCGATTTGCTAGATGCTAGATGCAGGGTACATTCTATTAAAAGTAGGATGGCGTAGGAATATGTAAGACGCTGCTATTTCATAACTAGATATTGGAAATGGAGTCTCTCTTTTTGGTGTGTTTGATGGCCATGGAGGTATATCTCTTGTTATTTAGGGCTTGAGGTCGCTAAATTTGTGGAAAAAGTGTTTGTAACACAGTTAAAGGCAATGAAGCAATACAAATAGGAAAAATACAAATAAGCCCTCATAGAAACATTTAAACGAGTTGACTAGATGATAGAAAGTAAAGAAGGAGAATAGGAACTCAAACTGATTAGAAAAAAATACGATGCTGCCAGTTTTAATGACAGTATAATATCATTAGGAACTGGTTGCACTGCTTGTGTTGTTTTGATAACTCCAAACAAGATAATAACTGCAAACGCTGGAGATTCAAGAGCTGTTCTTTGCAGAAAAGGGCGTGCAATACCTCTTTCGTTCGATCACAAACCAGATAATTAGATATAGTGGAAACGTATTCAAGGGGCAGGAGGAGATATAATCAATGGACGCATCAATGGAGGCCTGAATCTTTCCCGTAGTCTGGGAGATTTCAATTATAAAAAGTTAAAAAATCGCCCTTATGATGAACAACTCATAACCTGTAAGCCTGATGTAAATGAAATCGCGAGACAGCCGGGCGATGACGAATTCATAATTTTGGGCTGCGATGGCATCTGGTAGAAATTTGTAAACGATAGTCAACCGATGGTGACTAAAATAGACAATTTTCGAAAAACTAATACAGATAGTCTCATTATATTAAAGATATTGTTAGACTAGTTTGTAGCAAGGTAGACGAGTGAAGAGGTTGGATGCGACAACATGACTTCCGTATTCATCGAATTTCTTTGATAATAAGCCTAAATAATCTTATTTAGAGAATAAATCGCATTAATAAATTGTCTGCCTGCTTTAATATTCTTTAAATACTTCTTTGATTAAATATTGTTCTCTGGGAATTGCTATTCATTTAATAATTTATCGTTATATCAATAATGTTCAGTAGATTGAAGGAAGCAATTTCAAAAACAGCGGAGGAGGAACATGAAGCTGTGAAAAAGCGCAATATTGATGTCTCCTTTATAAATCCTAAGGAAATTGAAGAATACAAAAAAACTTTAGGAGAAGTCAAAATCAATGTTGAATAAATATCGTAAATCAGCAAGAATTGTAAAGAAGATGTGATAGCGTTTATAAAATCTCAAAAAACTGCAAAGGAAACTGCAACAAAAACTAGTAAATAGGAAGATGAAGAATATACCCTGGAAGAAGATATGGATGAAATCAAAGCCCTAATCAAAGACGTGATAATACAGCTAAATAAACTGCAGCAAACGAACGAGGAAATTAAAGACAAAGTTAAAAATGTTGGAGGAGAAGGATCTTCTTAAAAATTGAAGGAAAGTCAGGAAACCATCAAAAAATATGAAATGGAGTTAAAAACACTTCGGTCGAGCGAAGAAAACAACAAGGAAATACTGGGGACTCTCCGTCAGCAAACACAGCTTTTGTCCAAGTAAACGAAGGATCTGCAATAAAAAATAATGAAAAATGAGAAGGACCTCTCTTAAAAGGTTGTCTTAATTCAAAATCTTCAAGAGTAAAAGAATATATTATTGTAAATGAGATCAATTGAATCCAATCACACCAACCCTGAAATTGAAAACCTAAAAAATCAGATCACTGACATTGATAAAAAGCTTGCTATAGAGAGGACAAAAGTTCTACAGAAGGAAAAGGAAGTGGATACACTCAAAAAGAAAATGGAGGAAGACAGAGATAGTTTATAAAAAATTGCTGATTAACTCAAGGAAAAGGAGTTGAAATCCAAAAAGATATTAGATAAATACTAAAGATCAAAGACTGAAATTAGAAAATTTAGAGAGGAAAAGACAGAGTTTATCAAGAAATTAAATATGGAAATTGCTTCTCTCAGTGAAAAATTGCAAAAATTAACTGCTTAAAATCAGGATCTAAATTCAAAATTAAAAACTCTGCAGGACAAAAATTAAAACTTCTAATCCGAGATATCTAAAACCGAAGGAAAAAGTTTAGAACTGGAATCAGCCCGCGCATAACTCAAGCAATTGAGGCAAGAACAAATATAAACCACTGCTAAATTTGAAGATCAGCTCAACTAAAATGCTAAGCTCAAATCATTAGTAGACCAACTGCAACTAAAGCGTAAATCCTTACTAGAGGCCCTTGAAAAGCCCATCAATCATGAAATTAGAACACTTGATAAGATAATTCGAGCTCTGTAGCGACTATATAAAGAGTACATTGAAATTGTTTTTGAGAAGGGAAATATTATTGGTTTCGAAACCAAAATATCGTATATCTTGAGTAATGTTTGCGAAATTAAGTAAGATTTAAAGCTCTGACAAAATCAATGTTTATCAAACAATATATAGTCATTTATTACTGAGTATTATTATGAGACATAATTATTCTCAACATTTGTTTCAGAGTTGATATTAAAATTAGACCAGAAAAAGAATAAATTATTCATTAAATTTTGCTCAGTTGATGAAGAGGGTCAAAATATGACTATTGCGAAAATTATTAATTTTATTACAAATTTGTTAATAATGAATTTTACTGAACATTCTTAAATTTTTATTGCAGATTCTTGAAGTAATTGAACATTTAATCAGAGGTATTCTTTATAGTCAGCACCTTTCTAATCGTAATATGGTGTCCTTACTAAAATAACAGACAATGCTTTTAACCTTTTTCGTTTTATACAATTTTATACAATTTTCAAATATTGATTAGTTAGGTAGGATGAGTTCCATTTAACTTTCAGGCATCTCGGGCATCAGTTCGGACGCCCTTCAAACTCGATACTAAAAAGCACTAAAGCAAATCAACAAACTTATAGAAATAAATCGCCAACTGAAAGAAAATTCTTCACAAAACGAAGAGCATACATAAAGTGTAAGAGTGGAATTAGCGAATCTTCGGCAAGAAAATAGTGAACTTAATAACTAGAACAGCATTTTATAAAGTAAGTACATGTAACTATAAAATCATTATCGCTAATTGGACGACTATTGCAAGAAGTTGTAGGAAGAACTATAACAGTGTCATTTAGTCAATGACGAAATGACTCAAAAATTACGGAACAATGAAAAAGTTACCAATGAATAAACTGAGAAACAGAATTTGGAGTGCAAGAATATCGCCAAGGAAACGGAATTAATTCGTCAGACTTATCAATAGAACTTGATGATAATTGAGACAGATAAGAAATTAAAAAATGAATTAAAAAAGGAAAATTAAGAACTGAGAGCCACAATCAACAAATTACAGGAAGCAAATAGCAAATTGATTGCAGAAGCAAAGGAGTAGCATATTTAATAGATGAAAATTAAATTATCTCAGGCTGGAACTTACATCAACAAATTAATGGCAGAATGTAGCGAGCTTAAAAATAAGCAAATAAGTCAAGAGGCACTCTAATAAAAACAGAAAATGCATCAATATATTGGAGGCAATTTGATTGGAATTGATATTAAGCAAAATGAAGTCGTTAAAGGCTTAATCTTTGAGTATAAAAAGAAGATAAAAACTTTAGAAGGAGAAAAAAAATAACTACAATAAAAATTCAAAAGTCTTGTCCATCAATCAAAAAGTCCTTCTAAGGAAAACTATACGAAGAAAATAGAGTGCCTTGAAAAGTTAACTTAGAAACAACAAAATTAAATTGCAAGAATTATTGAAACATACGATCGGTAGATTAATACCATTCACAAAGATAACACTAAACTAAAGTAAAATTATAATGCCTTGGCCAGTAAGTACAAGTAAGTAAATAATTAATTAACAGAAAAATAAAAATGTATTAATGAGCTTAATAACCGAATTAATAAAATTGTTTTGGAAAATGAAACCTTAAAGAAAGCTCATTCTAATGAGGTATCTGAGAAAGAGACTAAGATAAAGTAGTTATAAGAGCTTAAAAGCCTAGCCATTTTACCAAAGAAATAGCCAGAAGAACCTTCCCCATTAAAATAAGAAGATCGAAAAGTGAAAAATACTGATACCCAAAAAGAAGCATCAACTCCTTCTTTTAATCGTAAATAAACTATTCTTCCATCTCAGAATCATAAAATTCCAATAACGGTACGATATGGAAATCCAAATGAAGGGCAGGATAACTTCAAATTTATCCAAAATGTAAATATTATAAACGGTTTTAACCTGAGTCTCAACAGTCGTCCTCAAGTTTGATTCGACTCTTCTTAATAATTTTAACTTTATTATATTTAAATCAATATGTAAATATTTAACCCTTCAAAGTGCTACATTTCTACAAGAATTTAGAATATATTTAGTTTTATTATTTATAAGTGGAGATAATATATATGAGATATACAGCAAGTATAAATCATAGTTAATTAATTTTATTATCAATTTCTGATTCTTTGGCTGCATCTTTAAAGTTAAATAAAGTAGAAATTAACGTAGTGTTGGTCTCATAGCCCTATCGTAGCTTTTGCATTTACTATAAAAATTGCTATTTGCACCTGTTAATAGCCTTAATTTTTTAACCTGAAAGTTCTGAAGAATTGGTAAAATTTCCTTTATTGTTTGATGACTCACTAAACTATTTTTGAGAAGCACTTCCAAAATTTCTTTAAAATTATTTATTTGTCAATATGAAGTAGGAATCCTTTTTACATCCGACATATAGTTTAGTCAAGCCCATTCCTAAAACTTTCATTTATTTCGATGCATAGTCAAATATGTAGCATTTGGCCTAAATTAGTTTTAGGAGTTCACTATATTCATTTCTTTTCAAAGTTTATTTACTTTATAGGTTTTAATCTTTGGAACTGATCAACTGAACAGTTAGGAAGGTCTAATCTTAAAATTCCTTAAATATTTCGAAGTAGAGCCAATCTATTGAGCATCCTTTCGCTATTCTATCTTCTAGAAACTGTAGCTGTTCGAAGAATTTATTTATTTTGGTAGAGTATCTTCTTTTATTCTCATTGCTTAATTTCCTTTCATTCCTTTTTAATTTTTATGACACAATTGCGAAAAAACTATGCAATTTAATTGTTTATTTGCGCTTTAAAGTATCCAGCAGGTAACTAAATAGTATGATCGTTTCAATATTATTCGAGAAAAAAAGCTTTTTGATTCTGTTATAATTGCCGGTAGTATTGTTACTATTTCCACTCATCATTGATCTATAATCGGAACCTTCTTTTTCTTTTTCCTGAATTATTTTTTCTTCCTCTTGCATTGAATAGGCGATGTATCTATCAAGAGTCAATCTCAAAATTTGAGAGTGCTTTTGATTGCGGGTTACTTTCTAGTAAAACTTTGTGAGTAAATTCTGAAAATCCCTGTGCATTATCGATAATATGGTTGGGCCAATAATATATATTGTATTAATATTTTACGCTGATCCTAACATCTGTTAAGGATATGATTAAAAACAAACAATATCTATCAATACTTTATACAATAAAATTAAGAAATTTCTTTCATTTTTTAGCAATTATCCAGCCATTGTTATTATTGTTAAGATTTTATAACTTTATATTATTCAACTATAATGTTTGAAGCCTTGGTCTAAAGACTTCTCAATAAAATTCTCGGATAATTCATCGAAGACTTTAGTGCTGAGAATCTCAGTATTGGAATTTGGTCAGGAGTAGTGATCCTAAAAAATGTTTCCTTCAAAAAAGAGATAATAAAGAAACTTAATCTTCCATTTAAGATTAAATATAGTAGACTTGGCTGCTTAAAAATGAATATTCCTTGGAAAAGTCTCACATCAAGCAAAATATAAGTCCTGCTTGAAAATTTTGAGCTTCTCATTGAATAAATTCCTGAGACCTAATGGCAGTGCAAAGACACAAGAATAATCTAAAAACGTAAAAAATAGATTCAAAGTTATTGTGAAAGTGTGATTAATACCTTTGCCAAGAATTCTGATCAAAGTAAATAAAGTGAGGAAGGATATTTTTCTAAATTAATTATGAAGATAATTGACAATTTGCAAATCACAATTAAAGATATTCATATCAGATATTAAAACTAATTTGCCAGAGCGTACCTAAAACATAAAATAGTTTTTCATTTGGAGTCACTCTCGAAGAGTTAAAGCTTTATACGGTTAATTTAAAGGGGGAACCAGAATATATTGATAGAAATAAGCAGGAATATTTGAATTAACCACTTAGAAAAAGACTAGAACTCAATAATATAGGTATTTACTGGAACGAGCAATCCGAAATATATAATGAATCCAACTATCAGCCAAAAATGAGTAATACAATTGCAAAAAGAAATCAGTCCACATTCTATCATAACTATATCATCCTCATGTCTTCTCAAGCTAAGCTGCTACAAAGATAACCTGGTAAACAATTTGTATTTCCATAAATTGATCTGTCTATAAATCTCTAGACTTTAAAAATAGAGATATCAAATACTCAGCTTCAACAAATGATTATTTTAGGATAAAGGATGCAAAAGTTTAAAAAATAAATAAAAAAACAGAATAAAGTAAAATTGGATAAAAATACTATCAAAAGATATATAGAAGATTTTTCAGAATTATTTCCTGAATATTATAATGAATGGGGAAAAGGAATGTCTGCTTCAGGCTTGAATAAACTTGATAATATATTATAAAAGATGGAAATCGATGATTTTACATTTGGAATAAAAAAATACCTTCAGGATAAAGAAAAATAAAGAATGATGAATGAAAAGAAACAAAAGAATAAAGGATGGTTCAGACAACCTAAGGAGCTGACTCCTCAATAAATTGAATAAATCGAGAAATACTTGAATGAGAACTTTTCATCATAAGTTACAATCATAAAAAGACCGTAAGATTATTACTATGTCTCAATAAATTTTACAATAAATAAGTTCTAAGTTGCTATCATTAACACGATGTCAATAATTTAAGAAGGTATAAGAGCTGGTTTTGTTACATTAGAGATATAATTTAAGTTAAGATAAAAAGGATTTGAAATGAATTTAGGATTACATGATATCGGTATTAATATGTTTAAAAAGATTGGAATGTAACCTCAAAATATCAAAAGGATATTATATAAAATTGTTCGCTAAAATAGTATGGATCCTTAGAAATACCTTAAAATGATCATAAAAAGTAATCCTCTATAAAAGAAATACCTTAATACTGATATTTGTTTACATACTTCGGAGTTAATGATCGTTTTTGATCCTAATATTATTTCAATTGCAACTCAATTTGCTGATTTGAAGCTAAACCAATAAAATAAATAGGCTGCTTTATAAAAATACGGAGAGTTTAAATAAAAAACATAAACATCTATAGTCCAATCAATTGAAAAACCAACCAAAATGCAAATTGGTATCGATATTGTAATTAACACAATCACAGTTGCAATCCCCTTTAACCCTAAACAGCCGCTTTCTGATTGTTGGGGTGTTAATTTTGGCAGTATTTGTTTCCAATCCAATCAATAAACTTTAATTCAAACTTAAATTCAGTAAAATCAACCTTTATAAGTCTATAATATAAAGTTAACAGATTTTAGCTTTAGGCATTACAAAAATATTAATGAACTTGAGCTTCACCAAAAAACCTCAATGAAATATAAAAATATTATCAATGCCGTGATCAATAACCTAGACTTTTAAGTCGGGATTTAAATTTATGAAAAATGCACAGAAATTATTCCGAAATTGAAATTGAAAGTAGGCTTACCTGAATTGCAAGTTAATATTAACAAGTTTACTTATCACAATCTCTTGAAAATAGACCAATGTTTTCAATAAAGTGATCAAATATAAAATTATAAAAGAAGTTCAATAAAAAGCGAAAAAGCCTAAATTATGAATAAGGCCTCCAAAATTGGATATGTTCATATGAAAGATTCCTACACCAAAATTTGGAAAAGGTATGTTGCAATTATGAGTGAAAATTTCATTTACATTTATCTTGATAAAAAGGATTAATATTATGCTGCCTATTATTTTATAAAGGGGGCTAAAATGGAAAAATATAGAGATCCTAAGGATAAGGAAAAACCATTTCATTTCAAAATTAAAAATAAACTTAATGAGGTTATCTTTGGATTTGACAAGGAAGACCTCATCGAAGATTGGATTAAGAAGATTACAATAATGCAGCGATCTTAATTTGAATAGGAAGTAGTAACAGCTATATTTGATATGTCAGTAAATCCTCTGGTAGCCTCAATGATGGCTTCAAAAAGAATAGAGCATAATCAACTAAATATTTTTGTTGAGGCCTTAATAGAATCGACAAATATTAAAATATATTTAAGTTAATCTTTGTAATAAAATTTGATAGATTTAAGTCTGCAAATGCTCAGCAGCCGATTATATATCCATGAAAGTAAAACATTGATTAATCTGAATTTATATTCTATTGAGCTCAAAGACACTCTTAAGAAATATAAAAATCAGCGATTAAAATATTTTCTTCATTCATCTCATCCAGTGGAGACTAAGAATTTAATTAATATTAAAGTTTAGCAAATCAATAAACAACATCCTGAATATCGTCAAATTGATTCGAATATTAACATTACCTTTGGAATATTAAATTGCAATTACAAATGTGAAACAGTTAAAAATTTGCTCGTATTTTTTGTAGCAAATGAAGATAAATAGCTAGAATAAAATAACAAATAGATTAAGCCATCTCAATAAAAAAGTGAAGCGATCAATGACTAAAATAATGATGAGCATATCATACTCAAGTTAAACTTAGAAATATCTTAGATTGCCTTGCATTTGGTAAATGAAAAAATAAAAACCATTATGGGAAAGCTTGCAATATCAAATCTCAATTTATAAACTAGTCTTTCTCAAAGAAGAGTGGTTTTAAAGGGTAATCTAGGCCAGCTTTATTATAAAGATTTTACTAACTATCCGAAAACTATCATCGAAGAGCAATAATCTTACGGATAAGGACGTTATTTATTGATTGGCCAAATTGATAAAAATATTAAATTGCTGGATTTCTAAATGTAAATGTTAAAAAAAATGAATCACAATAAAAAATTATTATTAATCAACATGCATTTAAATAATATCAAAATATATTATACCCAACAACCTATTCTCAGGATCATTACTTTTATTACAACTCAAATGCTTCCATCTTTGGGAGCTGAATAAACAAAAATAAACTTGAAGGATAACGAGGCTAAACCCGATCCTACAACAATGGATATTAAGATAGACCTTACAAATATTAATGTATTTGTAGAGCCAGATCCGTAAAAACCTGAATCTTAGAAATAATTTATAAAGGTAAATATTGATAAAATAACAGTCAAAAATGAATCTATCCATCGTTCATATGTTAAATCTCTGAAGCCTGTTATATTGGTCTAAAATTATTCAGTCAAATTAAATGATATGAGTATTTTTCTTCAGTTTATTGATGGTAAAGGTGAAAGGCACAGCTATAAACTTACTAATAATCTTAATTTTACTTGCTAGACTGATCTGATTGCTAATCCTCAATACTACTTAAAAAAATATGGCAGCTAATTTGAAAATGGACTGAGGACTAATTGCATAATGACACCTTTCTTTATGAGAATGAATCATGACGATTATAGTTTCATAATGAAATGTCTAAATTGGAGTATTACTCACAATGATGGAGCCGAATATATTTTGTTTGGACAACCTTAATCGCATAAAAATATACAAAATGTACCAGCTTAAAATATTTAAAAACTCTATCTTGTCGTAAAAATGGATTAAATTTCAGTATTCTTGTATCAAAATAATATTCCTATAGCATTTTTAATCTTAAACAATTTGACATATACTCAAATATCTGGAGTAGAGATGGTAATGAATCTTTTAATCCAAAATTTATATGGAACTGCTATTGAAAGTTTGCCTTAAAAACATATCCTGATCTAAAAAGGTCTTTTTAATGCTTTAGGATATACTCATATTCACGAAATTTAGGATATAAATAATATCAATGCATTAATAAAATAATTTGATAAAAGCTATCAATTAAAAAATAGTAATGAAACTCCTTTTTTATCATTCAAAATGTCAATGAATGAAAAGAAAACATGTATACGCATAAATATCGACTAATTAATCATAGATATCGATATTAAGATACTCTATATCCTTATAGGCTTAACTAACGTAGATCCGGATTATATCAAAGGACCGGAGCCAGCTGTCTCTAAAGATATTGATAATTAGTTGCAGGATAAATAAATTAGATAAATAAATTAAAACTAAAAATAAATTGAGCCTCTATTTAAAACATTTGAAGATGAAGGATAATCAAAATTAGGATCTCAAATCCAACAGTAGTTTTAGTTTGCCTTTTAAATTAATAAATTAATTGCAAGTATCTCAGAAAGGAAAAAATAAAAATTCATAGTTATTGAAGGGGCGGTTTATTTGACTTTATTCAATCAAGGCGATAGAGATATGATCTATCTCAAAAAACAGTTTTTGAAAGAAGAAGCTCCTAAAAAGATAAATCACTCAATTATCAAAGCATAATTACGACACTTTACTCTTTACTTTTGCACAATGAGAAACAGTCTTATTAAGAATAAGCGATAGATATTAAAGCCAATGAATATTAACTGTGAAATAATTAAATTTTACACTTATTAAGTTTCGGTTATGATTCTGTCAACTGACATTATAGTTAATACTGAATAGGTGTTATTAACGGTGTCTTTAAAGGATGTCTAAAATCTTAAAGTTATCATGCAAGATAGCACTGCTATTTGGGAGGAACAGCAGCCCAAATTAAAAGAAGAAATTTAAAAATAAAACCAAAGATAAATTAAAAAGATATAAATTAAAATTGGAGATAAGATTCAAAGCAGTACTAAACTCAAGGCCAAAATGCAGATTATTCAAATAGACCTAATAAATGACTGCAATAACAGTTTTATGCCTGTCCTTAGATTTATTATGCAATAAACTTAGCCCTATATGCATCAGTACCTCATAAAAACTCATGTGATGATTGTACCCATTATTTCGATACTATATTTCAACCCTCGATCCTCATGTTGGTAGCCAATTATTGAAACATTTAAGTCTTCGGTTGACTATCTGATGCTTATTGGTAAAGATGGACCAAAAATGACTTTGCTGATGTAAACAGACAAAGAAGTAACTGGGTCATTAAAAATTAATATTTCCACGCAAATGATCTCAACTCTGTTAGCTGCTAAATAAATTGCTTCGGCATAAAAAGGCAAAACAGTTTCAAATGTTTAAACTTAAGAGGTTGAAATATCTTCGTTTATTTTTCATAATATCACCAAT
>Ga0302265_1001407_pt1 | contig 14195 bp, 7 predicted proteins | sample III_Bog_E1_1_FD_194556 | JGI IMG/M metagenome (GOLD analysis project Ga0302265, IMG submission 194556) | Peat permafrost microbial communities from Stordalen Mire near Abisko, Sweden - III_Bog_E1_1 | ecosystem: Environmental > Terrestrial > Soil > Wetlands > Peat | place: Sweden: Abisko...
GGTTTTTCTCTGTCCACATCGGTAGCCCCTCCTTCGGGCTGCCTGACAATGAATCACAACTGATTCTTATGATTCAACAACTTTCGGGACGGACACTTACGGCGACCGACGAAGGCAGCGGCCTCGGAAATCCCCGCGAAATCGCACAAATGCTGTGGCAACACGATCCGCCCCTCCCCATCGAACGGCAACTGAACGGAACCTCCAAAAATTATGGTTTCGATCAGCTCGTACTCCTCGTCCGAGAGATCTAATGTCTCCAAACTATCACTGAGCCGCTCCATATGATCCGCGCTGCACGCCTCTAGCGCGGCGTACTGAAGCGACCTAAAAACCACCACACCCTGATAGCTCTGCCCTACCAATATCTTACGGAACTCGGCAGGAACCGAAACCCGCCCCTTGCGGTCAACCTTGTTGACATATGTCGACAGGAAGACGGCCATCGCAAGCTGCTGTTCCTCGTCCCGCTGGTGGCGAACGTCTTCACCATTTCATCACGAACCCCACCCCGGTCTCACCAGCCCCCGGCCTTGTCCGATTGGCAGAACTCCGGCCTGCCTGGGTCGACATGGATTATCATGGGATTTCATGGGCAGTCAATCTCTGAGGACCGCTTGGTTCGAAAGCTGTCAAGGATTCGATGAGGTTCCATCGCCCCCGTGCTTCCGATGCAACAGTTTCTCGTCAATGCTGACGTGATCACGCCCCATATTTTTGAATATGTTAAAGACACAATAAAAGGATAGGATAGAGTTCATTCTGTGTTCTGATCTTTGAGTAAAGGCCACTTACAGTATCGAAAGGCGATTCGGAGCAACGGATCTCCGTTATCACCCTATCTTTAAAGAGTTACGTTAAGGCCGATAGCCCGATCGCCTATCATACCATCGGGCCTTGATGGTGACTCATCAAGGCTGCCCTCAGACGCCGGGCGGGCGCATCCGCGCCCTTGGCTTCGCGTCCACGAGGACGCGGGGCCGCCGTCGCGGCCCGATACCGGCGATGTGTCAGTATCAAGGCTCGCCGGTATCACTGAGCAGGTTCCGGTGCCGACGGCACTGGCCGACGCCTATCGGCGCGGTACGGGCCTTTTTTTCGTGCACGAGCGGACGCAAGAACGAGGGCGAGTGGGCCCGTTCTTGAGAAACCGGACAAGAGAGTCTTGCTATCGACCCACCCAAGGCTGCCCTTAGGCGCTGGGTGGGCACTGCACCATTTCGGGGAAAAGGTGCCAGACGGTCTATAAGCCGGGTTCTGTCCCCGCCGAAGCGGGGGATGGTCATTCATCTGGGACGCCCGTTACCGGACGCCTCGCGCAACCAACCCGGGCGACGGCGCGAAAACCCGCGTGGACCCACCGCAGCCCATAAGGCTACGAACAGGCCCGTGCCGCCCCTATTCGGTCTTGCTCCCGGTGGGGTTTACCGTGCCGCCGCCGTTGCCGGCGTCGCGGTGCGCTCTTACCGCACCCTTTCACCCTCACCTGCCGTGGAATTTCTTCCAAAAAGGGGCAGGCGGTTTGCTTTCTGTGGCACTTTCCCTAGGGTCACCCCCGCCGGCCGTTAGCCGGCACCGTGTTTCCGTGGAGCCCGGACTTTCCTCCCCCCGCAGTTCACCCTTGCGGGCGCCGCGAAAGGCGACCATCCGACCGTCTGACACCGGGCACCCTAGGGCATCGCCCACGACGGCGCAAGCCCTGGGTTGCGGATTCCAGGCAAAGGACATTCGCTGTCTTGGCGAATCGCTTTGGCGTAAACGTCCCGTCCGCTGAAAACAAACAGCGAACAAGGAGCAAGGCTCACGCCCTCAGAACGGCGCCAACACGACCCAAAGGGCCTTTACCATCGAGCCTTGATGGTGACTCATCAAGGCTGCCCTCAGACGCCGGGCGGGCGCATCCGCGCCCTTGGCTTCGCGTCCACGAGGACGCGGGGCCGCCGTCGCGGCCCGATACCGGCGATGTGTCAGTATCAGGGCTCGCCGGTATTATTATGATGCTTAACCGCTCTCATCGGGACCACACAACGGTCTCGATGAGAGCGCGCTAGATATCACGCCTCGGAGGCCGTTTTGGCGTAGCCTAACGTCCGAAGCGCATCGGCGATTTCCGGCAGAATGGCCGGATCGTCAATGGTTGCCGGTGCCTTAAACGGCGAGCTGTCGGCGATTTTTTGCATAGTGCCGCGCAAAACCTTACCCGAACGGGTCTTGGGAAGCCGTTGAACCACCAAAGCCCGCTTGAAGTCAGCAACCGGGCCAATCGTATCGCGCACCGCCTGTACGACTTCTTTAATAATTTCGTCGTCGGAACGCTTGACTCCAGCCTTCAGAACCAGGAACCCGAGCGGCACCTGGCCCTTGAGCTGATCAGACACCCCAATCACCGCGCATTCGGCAACATCCTTGTGGGATGACAGCACCTCTTCCATGGCGCCCGTGGACAGGCGATGGCCGGCAACATTGATGATATCGTCGGTTCGGGCCATGATGCTGATGTAGCCATCATCGTCGATGAATCCGGCGTCCCCGGTCTGATAGTACCCAGGATACTCGGTCAAATACGCCTTCAGGAAGCGATCATCGGCATTCCATAAGGTCGGCAATGATCCCGGAGGCAGCGGTAGCTTGATGACAATCGCGCCGATATCTCCGTGCGGCACTTCTTGATTTTCAGCGTTGACGATCCGCACATCCCATCCCGGCAACGGCTTGGTCGCCGAGCCATATTTGATCGGGAACAATTGGATTCCCAGTGGATTCCCCGAGATACCCCAGCCGGTTTCGGTCTGCCACCAGTGATCGATCACCGGCACCTTGAGCTTGTCTTCGGCCCAATGCAGGGTATCGGGATCGGAACGCTCTCCGGCTAGGAACAGGGCGCGAAAACCGCTCAGGTCATATTTGGCAAGATGGGTTCCCTCTGGGTCTTCGCGCTTGATCGCCCGAAACGCCGTGGGTGCGGTGAACAGAGTGGCAACCTTATGCTCGCTGATGACCCGCCAAAAAGCGCCGGGATCGGGAGTTCCCACCGGCTTGCCTTCGTAAAGCAAGGTGGTGCAACCGTACAGCAGCGGCGCGTAACAGATATAAGAGTGACCCACCACCCATCCCACGTCAGACGCCGCCCAAAACACCTCGCCTGGTTTCATATTATACATATAACGCATGGTCCAGGTCAGTGCGACCGCGTGGCCGCCATTGTCGCGGACAATGCCCTTGGGCTGGCCGGTGGTGCCGGACGTGTAAAGGATGTATAGGGGATCGGTTGCGGCCACCGGAACACAAGGCGCCGGTTCCGCCGCCGCCGCACCCTGGACCCAATCGACATCGCGCCCGGCGATCATCGGCGCCGTTTCCTGGGGCCTCTGGAAGATCACCGTGTGCGCCGGCTTATGGGCCGACATCTCGATGGCGGCATCCAACATTGGCTTATAGGGCAGCACCTTCTTGCCCTCGATGCCGCACGAGGCCGAAACGATAACTTTGGGCTTGGCGTCATTGATCCGGGTCGACAGTTCGCTGGGCGCAAAGCCGCCGAACACCACCGAGTGAACGGCCCCAATGCGGGCACAGGCCAACATCGCTTCGACCGCCTGCGGGATCATCGGCATGTAGATGATGACCCGATCACCTTTTTCGACCCCCAATTGAGTCAACAGGCCCGCAAAACGACTAACCCGATCTTGCAACTGGCGATAGGTTATGCTCTCTCCGGCGGCCGTGACGGGACTGTCATAAATGATCGCAACCTGATCGCCCCGCCCCCCTTCTACGTGACGGTCAACGGCGTTGTAGCAGGTGTTGAGCAGACCGCCCCTGAACCATCGGTAAAAAGGCGGGTTGCTTCGATCAAGAACCGTGTCCCAGGTTTTATCCCAATGGATTGCTGCTGCGGCATCCCCCCAGAAACCATCCGGATCAGAGATCGACTGCGCAAACATTTGTTCATAGAGAGTGGTCATGTCGTACCCTTCTTGCGCTCCCCGGAGCCTATTCGTTATTGGTCGCGGCGTTTGGCCCGCGTTCGCCAAGTGTGCGACAAAACAGTGATCCAATGCAAACCTTGTTTCTTTGCTGCACTGCCGCAAGTGGTTGGTATTCGCGCCAGCATATCTTGATCGTGCCGCTACGGCCCGTCATTGGGAAAGAATGATCACTACCAATTCAAGGATGGCGTCGTCACAATCGTCTTCAGTTTGTAACAGTCGAACCGAACCCATCTGGCGATATTCAGACACGTTCTGATAAATTGCAAATAACCGTTACCAGCTAGGTATGGTTAATATCCTTACCATACTCAACCGCGACATCATGACCGATTTGCAGCTAGATCTTGCTAGTATAAGATGATCACTTACGTATGAACAAAAAACCCGGTTGCGGTGCGCGTCGTAAGGCGCGAACGAGGCGCCAGGGATATAAAAACAGGCTGAAAAGCCTTTCCGGGAGATCCGCCGATCATGTCGATCTTAAAATTGCAAATAGGCGGTCGCATTTTGCTGATCGTGGTCGCAGCCGTCGTGGGCATGAGCGCCGTTGCAGCCCTCAGCCTCAACCGGCTCCATAAAGTCCTGTTGCAGGATCGCCAGGACAAAGCCCAGCAATTGGTCGAAACTGCCTATAGCATTCTTTCAAGCTTCGATGCTCAGGTTCAAGCTGGTATTCTTAATATCGATGATGCAAAGAAGAAAGCACTCGCCACCCTGGCTCCATTACGTTTTGGAGGTGATAATTATTTCTTTATTACGGACTATCAGTTAATCATGCTGATGCACCCAACTGTTAGTTTGGTTGGAAGAGACATGACTAACGATAAGGATTTCGACAATAAGCCTATTTTTATACAAATGATCCATCTTATTCAAGAAAAAGGCGCTGGTTTTGTTTCATATTTATGGCCAAAACCAGGATATGACCAAGCTGTCGCAAAAATAAGCTATGTTAAAGGGTTTAAACCCTGGGGATGGATGGTTAGTACAGGGATTTATCTGGATGATGTCGATTCTATTTTCCAAAAGCAAATCCGCATTTTGGGCGGTACGATACTCGCATTGATGCTTCTCGTGGTCGGCCTGTCGCTGCTGGTATCCCGTGGCATCGTCCGACCGATCCACAAAATGACCGAGGCCATGGCTCGATTGGCCCAGGGAGACCTGGATGTCGTTATTCCTCCGCATCACGGGGCCGACGAAATCAGCGCCATGAGTCGCGCCATGGCCGTCTTCAAAGCCAATGCCACCGAAGTGCGGCGTATGACCCAAGAGCAGGAGCGAGTTAAGACCGAGGCCATCGAAGCCCAGCGACAAGAGCGATATCGTCTGGCTGATGTTTTTGAAAGCAACGCACTATCCGTAATGGACCTAGTCCGGGCCAACTCCAAGCGAATCGTCAGCACAGCGGGTAAGATGGGAAAGCGGGTGGGCACATCATCCGACCAATCCATGGATGCCGCTGCGATTTCTCAACGGACGGTCGACAGCATCCAGGCGTTGACCAACGATACCCGGCAGCTCAGCGAATCTTTTGCCAGCGTTTGTCGCCGGGTTTCCGAATCGAGCGCGATCTCCCATCAAGCCGTCAATCAGGCTGAAACCACCAATCGTCAGGTGGACGGATTGTCAGAATCCGCCGAACGCATTGGTCAAGTGGTCAGTTTGATTTCAGACATTGCCAACCAAACCAATTTGTTGGCACTCAATGCGACCATCGAGGCTGCACGGGCCGGTGAGGCGGGCAAAGGGTTTGCGGTGGTAGCCACCGAAGTCAAAAATCTGGCCGGACAAACGGCTAGGGCAACCGAGGAAATATCCAATCAGGTTGCGGCGATCCAGGAGGCCACCAAAAACGCCGCCGAAGCTATCACTGAAATTTCGAGGATCATCGCCAGCATGTCCGATATCGCCAGCGATGTGGCCGGCTCGGTCGCGCGCCAGGATGATGCCACCGCCGATATTCTGAGGCGGGTTCAAGAGATTGCTCGTGACGCCGAAGTGTTCACCAGCCGCTTCAGCATGGTCGCTCGCACATCGGCATCGTCTTACGCTTCAGCCATTAAGGTGATATGGACCGCCAACGATCTATCGAAACCCACCGATGCCTTGATCAACGAGCTGGATACCTTGATGCGGGCACTGCGAGTATAAAAAAAGGGGCTTGCAGAAAAGCAAGCCCCTCAAGATGCCGATCAGAACAGGGATTATACGGCGAACAGGCCGTGATTAGATGGTGAACTGAGCACCATTGACCGAGAACGTCGCGCCGTTGACGAACTGGGCTTCGTCAGCAGCCAGGAACACCACGGTGCGGGCAATTTCGCTCGGCTCGCCGAGACGGCCAGTCGGGATCTTGGCAACGATCTTGGACAGAATGTCCGGAGCAATCTTTGCCACCATCTCGGTGTTGATGTAGCCGGGGCAGATGGCATTGGCCGTGATGCCCTTGGCCGCGCCTTCTTGCGCCACCGCACGGGTAAAGCCCAACACGCCGGCCTTGGCTGCCGAGTAGTTGGCCTGACCGAACTGACCGACCTGACCATTGACGGAGCTGATGCTGATAATCCGGCCATAGCCCTTTTCACGCATGCTCTCGATCACCTGACGGGTGACGTTGAACATGGAGTTCAGGTTGACGTTGATCACCGCATTCCAGTTCTCGGCGCTCATCTTGTGCAGCGGGGCGTCGCGAGTGATGCCGGCGTTATTGACCACGATCTCGATGGGGCCGTGCTCGGCAACGATCTTGGCAATGCCTTCCTTGGTGGCGTTAAAATCGCTGACGTCAACCAGATAGACGGGAATGCCAGTCTTCTCAGTAAATTCTTTGCCAGTTTGTTCGTTCACGTCAATAGCAACGACGCGATGGCCCGCTTCTTTCAAGCCGACGGAAATCGCCGCGCCGAGACCACGAGCGCCACCAGTAACCAGTGCCAGACGAGCCATAGAGTATTCTCCCTAATGAGTTTGACGGTTTTAAGATCCTTGCGGATTAGTCTTGACAGCCGACGAAGCCACCGGAGCGAATCAAGCCGGCGGCACCGCGACCGTATCTTCGATGTTCATACTCGCAACGCTCGCTCCAAGCAACGGGCAACCGAGCACCGGACATCATTATTGCAATGCAGCAAAGTCAACGTGGTGGAGTTTCTCGGATGCCGCCTTGGTAACGAAGGGAAATTACCGAAACGGCATCGAATTACGAAATTTTGCTGCCTGACAACCAACCAAGTCTTGGCAACGCCTGAAATGATGGCTCACGAAGTCTTGAATCAAGGGGCTTGCCTGATCCCAGCACTCGGCCCCTGAACCCTCTTAAAAAGCCACCTGTTCCCGGTATCGATTATCAGAGAAGCAACTATTCGGCGGCGTCCCGGCGCCCATCCCCTTCCTGCTCCGCCTTTTCGTTCTCCACCTCCTCCTCTTCGAGGCTAAACATCTCTGCTTCGTCGTCATAACTATACAACACGGCGTAGCGGCCCCAACTGATCGCTGCCAGCAAGGTCTCTTCGGCATAAGATTCGCTGAGTTGATCTTCCAATTCAGGCTCAAAACGTAAACGCGGAGCCCGATGCCGAGGCCGACCTTCCAAAACCCGCCGAATATGAGCAACCAGCGGCACATATTTCAGAAGATGCTCGCCAAAGAGCGCTTTGCGGTCATCTGTGTCTGCTTCTGCGAAGGCAAAGGCCGCAGGCAGCAACCGGATATCTCCTTCGGCCAGATCGGCAAAGCGCAAGATATGCAGAGCCTCGGCAATCGGAAACAACTCGTCAACCTCCATTTGAAGGTCTTCCGAAAGCACTGGTAGGTCAACATGTCCCTGATACGGTGCCGCTGCCAAAGTTTCGATCAGACCAGCCAATAAGTTGGCCGAAACTTGTGGCAGCTTGTCGGCAATTCCCGACAAAACACCAACCTGTCCTGACACCGGAGCTGCCGCTAGAACAGATCGTTGAGTCATCAAAGCATAAATATCATCAACCAATTTACGGAAATCCGGGTCCAAACGGTTGCGTGGATGCTTAAAAGGAACCGGAATTTCCGCGCGAACTCGTCCAGGATTGGTTGAAAAGACCAAAACCCGGTCACACAATAGTACGGCTTCTTCAATACCATGGGTAACCAGGATCATTGATTTGATCGGAAGCTTCCCCTCACTCCACAGTTCGATTAAATCTGTACGCAAATTCTCGGCGGTCAGAACATCTAAGGCCGAGAACGGTTCATCCATCAACAGTAGATTGGGATTGACCACCAGCGCCCGAGCAAATCCGACTCGTTGACGCATGCCACCCGACAGTTCGCGAGGATAGGCCGACTCGAAACCATCAAGGCCGATCAGCTCAATCGCCGCCTCAGCCCGCTGGCGTTTTTCCTTGGACGGAACCCCGAGAGCCTCCAACCCGGCCTCGACATTCTCCAGCACAGTCAACCAGGGAAACAGAGCAAAGCTCTGGAACACCATGGCGATGCCCCGCGCCGGCCCACGAACCAGCTCCCCCTGGTAACGCACGATGCCACTGCTAGGGCGAATCAGACCGGCGACCACTCGCAGCGTCGTCGATTTGCCCGACCCCGAGCGCCCTAACAAACCGACGATCTCGCCCTCACGCACCGTCATATTGACGTCGTCCAGAACCATCAACTCACCGCCTGCCGGCTTCGGGAAGGCCTGCCGAACGCCCACAAGCTCAAACAAAGGCGGCGTTGCCGTACCCTTGGTCATGGCAAAGTTCCTCTAAAAGATCATTCGGAAAAGGCTCAACCCAGGCGCATCTTGCGCTCGGCATAGCGGTAAAGGGGACGCCATAACAGACGATTAAACAAGATGACGTAAAGCGACATCACCGCAATTCCAAGTACGATATGCGGGTAGTCACCAGACGCGGTATTATCGGCAATGTAAGCGCCGATTCCAGCGGCTGATAACTTGGTATCGCCCCAACTGACGACCTCGGCGACAATACTGGCATTCCACGCCCCCCCCGAAGCCGTGATCGCACCAGTCACATAGTAAGGTAAGATGCCGGGCAGCATTACAGTCCGCCACCACTGCCAACCGGAAATTCGGAAATTGACGGCTGCTTCCCGCAAGTCATTGGGAAAAGCTGTGGCTCCAGCAATGACATTGAACAGGATATACCACTGAGTCCCAAGGATCATCAGCGGGCTTAGCCAAATGTTGGGGTTAAGACTAAAGGTTACAATGCCGACAACGGCCACTGGAAATAACAGGTTGGCTGGAAATGCGGCAAGGAACTGCGCCAAAGGCTGAACCCGCTCGGCCAGCCGAGGCCGAAGACCAATCATCACCCCCAACGGCACCCAGATCACCGTAGCAACCGCAATCAACAAGGCAACCCGGATCAAGGTATAAAGGCCGAGGATCGCGACCTGTTCCAGTTCGTTCCAACTGACCGATGCCGAAACATAATCGATCACGGACCAAGCGACCCAAGCCGCACCGACCGCCACGAAGATGTACCAGATAACGTCCATGGCAATCATCGCAATCCGCCATCCCAACCCATCCGGAGACGGCAGACGCAAACGCGAGGGCAATCCCGGCAAAGCCGGCATCAATCGCAACCGTAAATCCGAAAGCGCCTGAAATCCCGCCGCCAGGCTCCCCGTCAAGCGAACCAAAAAGCGGGTCCGCAAGAAGATATTCAGCACCCAGGATTCCGGCTTGGTCTGAGAGGCAGTCTGATCACAGCGAAATTTGTCGGACCAAGCCACCAGCGGGCGGAACAAGACTTGATCATAGATGATGATCACGACCGTCATGGCCAAAATCGCCCAGCCAACCGCAGCCAGATCACGTTGCTCGATAGCCGTCGCCACATAGGCACCGATGCCTGGCAAGGTGATGGTTTTATCCCCGACCGTAATCGCCTCTGACGCCACCACAAAAAACCAGCCCCCGGACATGGACATCATCATGTTCCAGATCAGGCCCGGCATGGCAAACGGCACCTCCAACCGCCAAAACCGTTGCCAGGCCGAAAAACGGAAGCTACGGCTGGCCTCGTCCAAATCCCGAGGCACGGTACGCAAAGATTGATAAAAACTAAACGCCATATTCCAAGCTTGGCTGGTAAATATGGCAAATATACATGCCAATTCTGCGCCCAAGACTGAACCAGGAAATAGCGATAAAAAGAATACAACGGTAAAAGAAATATAACCAAGAACCGGAACGGATTGCAAAACATCCAATACTGGTACCAATATCATTTCAGCATATCGGCTTTTTGCTGCCAGCGTTGCATAAATAAAAGTAAAAATGAGAGATGCCGCCAAAGCCGCCAGCATTCTTAAGGTGGTTCGTAAAGCATAATCCGGTAAATTAGCCGGGTCTAATGAAACCGTTGTCCCCTCGATCTCGCCAAGCGGGACAGACGCTTGGTGCAAGCCCAGCAGGATCAACACCACCGCACCCAAAACCAACGGGATCGCCACCAGATCCCAGCGATTGGGCAGAAGCCCTCCGGCTTTTCGACCAAGAGCAAGATAGGGATGCGCGTGCATGGTCACGTCCTCCAAACGCCGTCAGGAATCAGCCGCCGGAGTAGGCTTTTTGAAACACCCTTATGTCAAATGATAGATTTATGATTAATACCATCAAGCTTTAATGTTGACCCATTAAAGCTGCCCTCAGACGCCGGGCGGGCGCATCCGCGCCCTTGGCTTCGCGTCCACGAGGACGCGGGGCCGCCGTCGCGGCCCGATACCGGCGATGTGTCAGCATCAGGGCTCGCCGGTATAAGACTCTGTCATCCTGTGGGGGCGGAAACGCAGGTCTGGGCAACGGACTCAACTGATATCCAAAGCGCCTTATCTCGGGCTGTATCCTCAGAAAAGCGGCCTGCCGGCCTTACGTTCGCGGCGGGTACTGGCAATCCTCACAGGTTCTGTGTTAAGGACCGGACATGATGTTTCCCAGAGGGAGAGCCCCCATGCGCATCCTGGCCCTTGTTTTTGCCTGCCTGCTTGCCACACCGGTCGTGACGGCCGTGACAACCGGGACCGCCCTGGCTCAGGTTCAAACCGAAGCCCAGCAATCCCAGGAAGCCGTCGATAATATGCGAACCCAGGCACGCGGCGCGCTGAATACAGCCCGCCAGTTTCTCGGAGATTTGTTCGTCAATACCAAAGAAACTCTGGGGATGAATGACGAACAGTTGTTTGGGGCTGGCGTCGGCATCCTGACGGGGTTACTGGTGGCCGATATCGTCGGCTCTGGCGGCTTTGGCAGCTTCGTCTTCGCAGCAGCAGGGGGGTTGTTCGGAAAGTGGGTCACCACCCCCAAGTGACCGCTTTTGCCACCGCTGCCACAAAGCAACCCTCCAGTGACCGGGCACTGGCACGGCGGGACTAGGCGGAATGGCCGGCGACCGTTATAAGACGGTGACCGGACGGAATTGTCCCCTCTCCCGGCGACGGGAGAGGGGTTTGTCGTACATCGTCCCCTGAGAAACAGACCGCCATGCCCAAACGCACCGATATTAAATCCATCGTCATCATCGGCGCCGGGCCGATCGTCATCGGCCAGGCCTGCGAATTCGACTACTCGGGCGCCCAGGCGTGCAAAGCGTTACGCCAGGAGGGGTACCGCGTCATCCTGGTGAACTCTAACCCGGCGACGATCATGACCGATCCGAGCCTGGCTGATGCTACCTATATCGAGCCGATCACCCCCGAGATCGTGACGCTGATCCTGGAAAAGGAGCGTCCCGACGCGCTGTTGCCGACCATGGGTGGCCAGACCGCGCTCAATACCGCTATGACGTTGTCCGATAATGGTACGCTGGCGCGTTTGGGGATCGAACTGATCGGTGCCAAGCGCGACGTCATCGCTAAGGCCGAAGACCGGCTTTTGTTCCGCGACGCCATGACCAAAATTGGTCTGGAAAGCCCGCGTAGCCGAGTCGTCCGTTCCGAAAGCGAAGCCCTTGCGGTACTGCCCGATATCGGCCTGCCGGCGATCATTCGGCCCAGCTTCACCTTGGGCGGCACCGGCGGCGGAATTGCCTATAATCGCGGTCAATATGAAGAGATCGTGCGCGGTGGTCTCCGAGCCTCGCCCGCCCACGAAGTCCTGGTCGAAGAATCAGTGCTGGGCTGGAAAGAATATGAGATGGAAGTCGTCCGCGACAGCGCCGACAACTGTATCATTATTTGCTCCATTGAGAATGTTGACCCAATGGGGGTCCATACTGGCGATTCCATCACAGTCGCGCCGGCTCTGACCCTAAGCGATAAAGAATACCAGATCATGCGCGATGCCTCGATCGCGGTTTTGCGCGAGATCGGGGTGGATACCGGCGGCTCCAACGTCCAATTTGCCGTCAATCCGGAAACAGGTCGCTTGGTGGTCATCGAAATGAACCCACGGGTCAGCCGATCGTCGGCGCTGGCCTCCAAGGCCACTGGTTTTCCCATCGCCAAAGTCGCGGCTAAACTGGCGGTTGGCTATACCCTTGACGAATTGCTGAATGACATTACCGGCGTCACGCCAGCGTCATTCGAGCCAACCATCGACTATGTCGTCACTAAAATTCCTCGCTTCACCTTTGAAAAATTCCCCGGCGCCGAGCCCCTTCTCACCACCTCAATGAAGTCGGTCGGCGAAGCCATGGCCATTGGCCGCAGCTTTGCCGAGTCGGTTCAAAAGGCTCTGCGTTCGATGGAAACCGGCTTGACCGGATTCGACGAGGTTTTCGGCCAAGCTGGGGAGGTCGTGGACTCTAAGGCCGTGTTAGCGGCGCTGTCCAAGCCGACGCCCGACCGGCTGTTGCTGATTGCCGACGCCTTCCGTTGCGGTCTTTCGGTCGCGGAAATTCAGCGCACCTGCAAATATGATCCGTGGTTCCTGGAACAGATCAAAGCCATCGTTGAAACCGAGCAGGCGATCCGTACTCATGGCCTGCCCACCACGGCTCAAGATTGGCGTCAAATCAAACAGATGGGGCTTTCGGATGCCCGGTTGGCCTTGCTGGGGGGCGTCACCGAAACAGCCGTCGCCCTGTCCCGGCGGCGGCTCGGCGTCACCCCCGTCTACAAACGAATTGATACCTGCGCCGCTGAATTTGCCTCGCGCACGCCTTACATGTACTCGACCTATGATAGCAACGCCGACGGCAAAACTGAATGCGAAGCGGAACCTAGCGACCGCCGCAAGGTTATCATCCTTGGCGGGGGTCCGAACCGGATTGGGCAAGGAATCGAGTTCGACTATTGTTGCGTTCATGCAGCTTACGCCCTGCGCGAGGCTGGCTTTGAAACCATTATGGTCAATTGCAACCCGGAGACAGTGTCTACCGATTACGACACCTCTGATCGCCTGTATTTCGAGCCTTTGACCGCCGAAGATGTGATCGAGCTGGTGCGAGTCGAACAGCGGCGGGGTACATTGTTAGGGTTGATCGTTCAATTTGGCGGCCAAACCCCACTTAAACTTGCCAATCGGTTGGAAGCCGCCGCGATTCCGATCCTGGGAACATCGCCTGATGCCATTGATTTGGCCGAGGATCGTGAACGGTTCCAAAAACTACTTCACCAGCTCGGCCTACGGCAGCCCGACAACGGCTTGGCCCGCAGCCTTGCCGAAGCCGAAGCCATTGCCGAAACCATTGGTTTTCCGTTGGTCATTCGCCCGTCCTATGTCTTGGGCGGACGGGCCATGGAGATCGTCCATGATCGCGCGGGCCTGACCCGTTACATGGGACAAGCAGTGCGCGTCTCCGGTGATAATCCGGTGTTGATTGATCGCTATCTTCAAGACGCGATCGAAGTTGACGTGGATGTTGTGGCCGATGGCGACGGGCAGGTCTACGTCGCCGGCATCATGGAGCATATCGAAGAAGCCGGGATTCATTCCGGTGACAGTGCATGCGCTCTGCCCCCCTACACCCTGCCCCCCTCTATGGTTGCCGAGATCGACAAGCAGGCTACGATACTTGCGCGCGCCTTGCATGTGGTCGGCTTGATGAATGTGCAGTTCGCGATTAAGGACGGTACAGTTTATGTCCTGGAGGTCAACCCCAGGGCCAGCCGCACCGTTCCCTTTGTCGCCAAGGCCACCGGGACCGCCATTGCCAAAATCGCCGCCCGAGTCATGGCTGGCGAATCGCTGTCGGGCTTTACTCTGGCTGGACCCAATCCCCCCCACACCGCCGTCAAGGAAGCCGTGTT
>Ga0302265_1001423_pt1 | contig 14104 bp, 8 predicted proteins | sample III_Bog_E1_1_FD_194556 | JGI IMG/M metagenome (GOLD analysis project Ga0302265, IMG submission 194556) | Peat permafrost microbial communities from Stordalen Mire near Abisko, Sweden - III_Bog_E1_1 | ecosystem: Environmental > Terrestrial > Soil > Wetlands > Peat | place: Sweden: Abisko...
GATTTCCCTCCTGGGAAAGGGGATTTCGCGGCTGGACAACCCCTTTCCGGGTGGGAAAAGGGGAAGTCGAAGAGGGAAAAGGGGATTTCCCGTCGAGAAAAAGGGAAGTCACGGCGGGAAAAGGAGATTTCCCGACTGGAAAAGGGGATTTCGCGGCGGGAAAAGGGGATTTCCAAGCCCGACTTTGGTATTTCCCGGCACGACATGCCACAAGAGAAGCCCGACTCGGGGATGTCTCTTGTGTGGTTTTGGATGTCGGCAGGAGACAAATGCTGGTCCCCGTCCGACTTTGGAAACTGGTCAGGGGACTAGGAGATTTCCCCGCCTGAAAAGGGGGTTTGGGGAGGGAAAAAGGCGACATCGGCAGGCCAGGAAGATTAACCACCAGGACACAAAGACACCAAGTTTCAGAGTGCGATTTTATCTTTTTTAATCAAGTCCAGCCCGGCGGAAATGCCGTTGGTTTCCGACAGGTTGCCGATGAACCGGCGCGCAGGCGGTGAGAATTCCATGATGAGCGTCGGGATCGCCACAATCTGGTTGATGCGCGCCAGTTTGGGATGCAGATGGATGTCTATCACTTTCAATTCGCAGTCATTTTTCAATTCCGCTTCGAACAGTTGACGGACGCGCAGGACGGCCTGGCGTGATTTTTAGAAAACTTTACAGATATGATTAATTGCGATAATTAACGCTGTGCACAAGGAGCACACCCAATACCGTGAACTGCATGCGGAACTTTTGGCCCGGCCTTTTCCAGTGGTGTCCGGCCAGGTGATGGCGGCGCATCGCGCGATTTTCTTCACGCCGGCCGAGGCAACAGCCCATCGTTCCGCCGTGGTGGAGCTTGAAAATTATCCGGGCGTCACGTCCAAACCGGCGGAGCATGGCTTTCAACTTCTGAACCTGGGCGCGGCCGACCTGCGCATCGAGCGGCACACCGAGTTCACCACCTTCACGATGATAGCACCGCAGTCGGGCAGGCCGTTTGCAACGTCGGCCATGGACCTTTTGCCGGACGGCTGGCTGGACACAATCCCCGGCCGGATTCTGGCGGCGGTGGAAATTGCCGGCGAACAACTGTCGGTCGAGGATGCCGGCACAGCGAAGACCATGGAGCGGATTTCGGAGTTCTTCAACCAGGAACGGCTGGTCGGCGGCTGGGTGGTGGAGCGCGTCGCTTCGGTGTGGAGCAGCTTCCAGCTGGATGAACACGGTGCCACCCGATTCCTGGTGCAAGGCCATCGCCTGACCCCGGGACGACACGGCCGGTTGTTGCAGCGTTTGGTGGAGATTGAAACCTACCGGCTGGCGGCAATGTTGAGCCTGCCGTTGGCCCGCGATTTGCTCCCGCAAATCGAGTCACTCGAAGGGCAGCACGTCGCCCTGGTGGAACGCATTGGCGCGATGGACGCCGGAGACGAACGTGCATTGTTGGGCGATCTCACCAATCTCTCGCTCACCACCGAGCGGTTGCAGGCACGGTGCGGCTCGCGGTTTAGTCTGACTGAATCCTACGCTCGAATCCTCTCCGCCCGCGTCCGGGAACTGCGGGAGGAGCAAGTTCCGGGTTACCAAACGATCGGCGAATTTTTTGACCGCAGGCTGGCGCAGGCCTTGCACACTTGCCAGAAAGCCGAAGCGGGGCTGGGAGCCTTGTCCGCACGTTTGCAATCCACCACCAGCCTGCTGCGCACCCGGGTGGAGGTGAATCTCCAAAGCCAGAACCAGATGCTGCTGGCCAGCGTGGACCGCCGCGCCGCCGCGCAACTGCGCCTGCAACGCGCCGTCGAAGGTTTGTCCGTGGTGGTGCTGACCTACTATCTCGCCAACCTGCTGAAAATTATTTTGGAAGGGACCGAGGCGGCGGGTTTTGCTGTTCATGCCACGCTGGTGGTGGCGCTGGTGCTGCCGTTGCTGGCGGGCGGGGTGTGGTGGGCCGTGCGCCGTTCCAAGCATCATGATGATTGACGGGGCTTTCCTGCAATTGATTATTCTGCTGACTTTGGTGTTACCTTTATCCCGGCTTCAGCTCTTATAATGGTGTGCATTATTAGCGGATATCCGCCAGTTTCAATTGTCACTTGACTAAACAGTCAAGTGCAGTATTCTATTTTTGAAATTTATGGCAAGACCCAGCGACACCAAGGAAAAGCTCCTGCAAGTGGCTTTCGACCTGATCTGGAAACAGAGCTACGGCTCCGTGAGCGTGGACCATATCTGCGCGCGCGCCCGGGTCAACAAGGGCAGCTTCTATCATTTCTTCCCGTCCAAGTCCGAACTGGCGGTTGAGGCCTACGAGGAACACTGGCGGGAAAAGCAGCCGGAACTCGACCGGATATTTTCCCCGCAGCTTCCGCCGCTGGAACGCCTCGAGCTTTGGTGCCAAAACATCCGCGAACGGCAGCAGCAGAAGGCTGAAAAATACGGCCATGTTTGCGGCTGCCCCTACGCGAGCCTGGGCGCCGAGCTGGCCACGCAGGATGAAAAAATCCGGGTCAAGACGCAGGAACTCGTGGACCGCAACATCCGGTATATCGAAAGCGCATTGACGGATGCCAAGCTCCAGGGTCTGGTGGCCGTTGGCAACGCACGGGAAGCGGCCCGGCGGGTTCATTCGCTGGTGCTGGGACTTTTGCTTCATGCCAAAATTCACAATGATCTTGAAGTGCTTGAAGACTTGGAACCGACCGTCATGGAGATGATTGGAGCGAGGGAACTGGCAGTTTAGCCCTTTTACCAGCAATCAAAGATGAGTTAACTGACCAGTCAAATTTGAAACGAATATGTGGATCGTCCTTCTAGCCCTGCGCCGGCCTTACACGTTTGTGGTGGCCGCGTTGCTGCTGGTCGTGCTGACGCCGTTCATCTTGCTGCGCACGCCCACGGATATTTTCCCGGCCATCAACATCCCGGTCGTCAGCATCATCTGGCAATACACCGGCCTCGATGCCCAGCAGATGGAACAGCGCATCATCTACGTGAACGAACGCGCGTTGACCGTCACCGTCGGCAACATCGAGCACATCGAATCCACCTCCTACGGCGGCATCGGCGTCATCAAGGTTTTTCTCCAGCCGAACGCCTCCGTGGATTCCGCCGTGGCGCAAATCACCGCGTCGGCGCAGACCGTCCTGAAGCAGATGCCGCCGGGCATCACGCCGCCGTTGATCATCCAATACAACGCCTCCACGGTGCCGATCTTGCAATACAGCTTCAGCAGCACAAAGATGTCGGAGCAGCAGTTGTTTGACGTGACGGCGAACCAGGTCCGCGTCGGTTTGTCGAGCACGCGCGGGGCGATGATCCCCTTCCCCTACGGCGGCAAGCAGCGCGTGGTCGCGGTGGATCTGAACCTGTCCGCGCTCAAGGACAAAAATATCCAGGCGCAGGAAGTCATCAACGCGATCAACGCGCAAAATCTCGTCCTGCCCAGCGGCACGGCCAAAATCGGCGCGACGGAATATTCCGTGGCGGTGGACGCCAACGCACATCTGATTGACGACCTGAACCATTTGCCGATCAAGATCGTCAACGGCGCGACCATCTATTTGAGCGACGTGGCGCAGGTGCACGACGGCTACACGCCGCAGCAAAATGCCGTCCGCCAGGACGGCGTGCGCGGCGCGCTGCTGACGATCATGAAGGCGGGCAACGCTTCGACTCTCGACGTGGTGAAAGGCGTCAAGGCCGCGCTACCGCACGTGATGGCCTCGGTTTCACCGGATTTGCACGTAAAGGAATTTGCCGACCAGTCGCTGTTCGTGCGCGCGGCCATCAGCGGCGTTTTGAAGGAAGGCGTCATTGCCGCCGCACTGACCGCCGCCATGATTTTGCTGTTCCTCGGTTCATGGCGCAGCACGTTCATCATCGCGCTCTCCATCCCGCTGGCCGTGCTGTGTTCCATCGCGGCCTTGAGCGGGCTGGGTGAAACCATCAATCTCATGACGCTGGGCGGTTTGGCGCTGGCGGTGGGAATTCTGGTGGACGACGCGACCGTCACCATCGAGAACATTCACCGTCACATGGCGCTGGGCGAACCGTTGGAAGATTCAATCCTCAAAGGCTCGCAGGAAATTGTGCTGCCGGCATTCGTCTCCGCGTTGTGCATTTGCATCGTGTTTGTGCCGATGTTCTTTCTTTCAGGCGTGGCGCGCTATTTGTTTGTGCCGCTGGCGGAAGCCGTGGTGTTCGCGATTCTGGCAAGCTACCTCATTTCCCGAACTCTCGTGCCGACGCTGGTGATGTGGCTGTATCGCGGCGTCAAACTGCACGGTGGACACATTGACCATTCCAAAGTTCCGCTCTTGATTCTGCCGTTCGTCCGCTTCCAGGACTTCTTTGAAAAGGGCTTTGAACGCTTTAGGAACGGCTATCGCGCCCTGCTGGCGAGCTGTTTTGAACATCGCAAACCCTTCATCATTTTCTTCCTCGCGTTCTGCGTCGGCTCATGGTTGCTCACGGAAACGCTCGGCCGGAACTTTTTCCCGAGCGTGGACACCGGGCAGTTCCTTCTGCATCTGCGCGCGCCCACCGGCACGCGCATCGAGGAAACCGAACGTCTCTCCGGCGAGGTCAACAGTGTCATCCACAAGGAAATTCCGGCGGATGAACTCGGCGGCATCTTGGACAACATCGGCATTCCGAACTCCTCGATCAATCTGAGTTACAACACCAGCGGTGTCATCGGCGCGGGCGACGTGGATATTTTGGTTTCGCTTAAGCCCGGCCACGCGCCCACGGCGGAATATGTCCGGCGGCTGCGCACGCGGTTGAACCGTGATTTTCCCGGCACGATGTTTTATTTTCTGCCGGCGGATATCGTGAGCCAGACGCTCAACTTTAGCCTGCCCGCGCCGTTTGACATTCAAATCGTCGGACGCGACCAGGTGAAAACCCGGGAACTCGCCGTGCGGCTCGCGGATCAAATCAAAAAAATCCCCGGCGCGGTGGATGTGCGCGTGCAGCAGCCGAACAACCTGCCGCAGTTCAGCATCACCGTTGACCGCGTCAAGGCCGCCGAACTGGGGTTGACCGAACAAAACGTCGCCAGCTCCGTCCTGCTCGAATTGAGCGGCAGCAGCCAGGTATCGCCGGCCTACTGGCTCAACCCGGCGGTCGGCGTGCAATACCTCATCAACGTCAGTGCGCCACAATACGCGATGGACTCGGTGCAGCAGCTTAATGCGATGCCGGTGAGCGCCGGCTTGTTGGGGAACGGCGGGCAGATTCTCGCCAACGTCGCCAGCCTCAAGCGGGTCGAAATTCCGCCGGTGGTCTCGCACTACAACGTGACCCCGGTGATAGATATATATGGCGGCGTGGACAGCCGCGACCTCGGCGGAGTATTGAGCGACATCCAGCCGCTCGTTGAAAACATCAAAAAGGATCTACCGCGCGGCGGCGACATCATCGTGCGCGGCCAGGCCGAAACCATGAACTCCAGCTATCTCGGCCTCGGCCTCGGTCTGGTCATGGCCATCATCCTGATTTATTTCCTGCTCGTGGTGAATTTCCAAAGCTGGCTCGACCCATTCATCATCATCACCGCATTGCCCTGTGCGCTGGCGGGCGTCGTTTGGGGATTGTTTCTGATACAAACCACGTTGAGCGTTCCGGCGTTGATGGGCGCCATCATGAGCATGGGCGTTGCCACGGCCAATTCCGTGCTCGTCGTTTCCTTCGCGCGGGAAAATCTGCATCGCGGACTAGACTCGATTGCGGCGGCGATGGAATCCGGAGTCAGCCGCATCCGCCCGGTGTTGATGACCGCGCTCGCCATGATCATCGGCATGGCGCCGATGAGCCTCGGTCTCGGCGAAGGCGGCGAACAAAACGCACCGCTCGGCCGCGCCGTCATCGGCGGACTTGTGTTCGCCACGATTGCCACGCTGTTTTTTGTTCCCGTCGTTTTCAGCTTCATGCACCGGCATAACAAGCCTAAGCCAGCCAACAAATTTTAATGCCATGAACCCAACACCACCTTTATCGTCCGCACCGCCGCCGGTCCGTTTGCGCCGCGTTGCGGAAATCGTCATTGTCCTTGTCATCATCGGCCTCGTCATCGGCCTCGTGCCGCGCTGGCTGGCGCACCGGAAACTTCTGGCGGAGACGCGCAGCGATTCGGTCCTGACCGTGAATGTCATTTCGCCGGTGGCATCCGTGCCGGATTTGGGCACGCCGCTGCCCGCCGAAGTCCAGGCTTTTGTGCAAGCCACGATTCACGCGCGCGCCAGCGGCTTTTTGAAAAACTGGTCTGCGGACATCGGCGACCATGTCACCAACGGCCAGGTGCTCGCGGAAATTGATACGCCGGAACTGGACCAGCAGCTCGCGCAGGCCAAGGCGGAACTGGACCAGGCGAACGCCACTCTTGCTCTGGCCAAGGTCACCGCCGACCGCTGGACGGATTTGCTCAAGACCGCCAGCGTGAGCGAGCAGGAAACCGTCGAGAAAACGGCCGATTACACCTTGAAGAAGGCGGATGTGGAGGCGGCACAGGCAAATGTCAAACGGTTGGAGGATTTGAAAAATTTCGATCACGTCACCGCGCCATTTGACGGCACGGTCACCGCGCGCAATACGGACATCGGCCAGCTCATCGCCGCCGACAGCGGGCCGGAATTATTTCGCATGGCGCAGACGGATCCGCTCCGCGTTTATGTCCGCGTGCCGCAGCCGTTCATTCACGCCGTCGCACCAGGACAAAAAGCCGGTCTGACCTTCACGGAACTGCCCGGCCGGATTTTTGAGGCCAAGGTCACGCGCACCGCCGGCGCGGTGGACCCGGCCTCGCGCACGTTGCAGGTTGAATTGCAGGTGCCCAACCCGAACGGCGAAATTCTCGCCGGCAGCTATGCGCAAGTGCGTTTCAACGAAGCCGCCGTCACCAACGTCCTGACGCTTTCGGACAACGCGCTGGTTTTTCGTGCGCAGGGAATGCAGGTCGCCCTGGTCGGCGATGACAGCAAGGTGAAATTGCAGACCGTCACCCTCGGGCGCGATTTCGGCAACACAGTTGAAGTTCTCGCCGGATTAAATGCGACCGACCGCGTCATCAACAACCCACCGGATTCCATCGCCGACGGCATGACGGTCCAGGTGGAGCAATCGTCGGACACCAATTCAGTGGCCAAATGAACAAAGCGATTTTCATCGGTTCGTTTGCCCTGGTGATCGCGCTGGCAGGCTGCGCCGTCGGCCCGGATTATCATCGCCCGGCCTCGCTGCCCGGCCAGCCGCTGCCCAAAACCTTCAGCGACGGAAACCAGACGAACGCGACTCTTTGGAAAATCGCCGAGCCGTCCGCCAATGCGCCGCGCGGCAACTGGTGGGAAATGTTCAGCGATTCGGAATTGAACCGCCTGGAAACGCTAGCGCTCACGAACAACCAGAATCTCACCGCTGCCGCCGCGCGGTTTGAACAGGCCCGCGACCTGACCGCCGCCGCGCGTTCGGGATATTATCCGCAGCTCACCGCCGGAGGCACGCCCACAGGCGACTTCAACCGCCAGCGCACCAGCGTCAACGAACCGCAAAATGGCAAACCGGCCGGCCAGCCTTATAATTACAACACCTTCACCGCGCCGATTTATCTCGGCTGGGAAGTTGATCTGTGGGGACGTGTGCGGCGTCAATCGGAAGCCGCACACGAGCGTTTTGTCGCCAGCGCGGACGATTTGGAATCCGCGAAACTGGACGTCGGCGCCGAGGTCGCGGACGATTATTTCTCGCTGCGCACCCTGGACGATGAATACGCGGTGATTGCCAGCACGATTGAAACGTATCAGCGTTCGCTGGAGCTGACGCAGAACCGCCGGCGAGGTGGCATCGTTTCCGATCTGGATGTCGCGCAGGCAGCGACTCAACTGCACACCGCCGAGGCGGAATTGCCGGACATCCAGTTGCGCCGCGCGCAAACGCTGCACGCGCTCGCCGTGATTTGCGGCCAGTCGCCGGTTGATTTTTTTATCGCCACAAATTCACCGTCCGCCGCTGCCATTCCCGAAATTCCGCCGAGTCTGCCAAGTGAACTGCTGGAGCAGCGCCCGGACGTCGCGGCGTCCGAACGCCGCATGGCCGCCGCCAATGCGGACATCGGCGTTGCCAAGGCCGCCTTTTTTCCGGCCATCCGCATCAACGGCCTCGCCGGGTTTCAATCCATTGATTCCAGTTCCTGGTTCAGCTGGCCCAGCCGGTTCTGGTCTGTCGGGCCGTCCGTTCAACTGCCGCTGTTCACCGGCGGCCTGAACCGCGCGAACCTGGCTTTTGCGCACGCCGGCTACAATGAAATGGTGGCCAGTTACCGCCAGACCGTGCTGGGCGCTTTTGGCGATGTGGAGGACGAGCTGGCCGCGCAATATTTGCTGGCGGAGGAATGGAATGCGGAAAATGAGGCGCTGACCTCGTCGCGCCATGCGCTGGAGATCGCCAACAACCGCTACAAATCCGGCCTGGTGACCTATCTCGACGTGGCCACCGCGCAAACCGACGCGTTGAACCATGAGCAGGCCACGGTTCAACTGGCCGGAGCGCGCCGGACGGCAGCCATCAATCTGATAAAATCCCTCGGTGGCGGCTCCCAGTTTAGAAATTCATCCTCAGCTCGTCTCCATTAAAATCAGTAAAACCAAAAATTAAATCAGCGTCTCCCTAGGTATCGAAAACGCCTAAATCGAGCTGCCAAACCCCATTTTCCCTTGGGAGAAATAGATTTTCCATAGGGAAAAATGATTTTTCCCAACGCGAAAACGGTTTTTCCGTTCTCCAAAATGGTTTTTCCCATCGCTAAAATAAAAAACCGGAACTGAATTCAGGCCGGTTTTGGGCCAAAAATGGTCGCATGATGCTCAAAATGAGGCGTTTAACTCAAAATACTAAAAAAACGCCGATTTTGGGTTAAGTCGGAAAGCGCCTTTGGCGTCTTGGCGCTTCAAAATCTGAGTTTCATCTGTGTGTATCTGTGGCCAAATCTGGCGGTGAATGGAGAAAACGGTCTTTAACGATATTTTGACATTTTCAAGATTTTTGGGTGCATTTCAGGCCGGAAATGGCATTCCATCAACTCGTTTTGCTTCAAAATCAATTCGTTTTACTCCTTCATCAAATCGTTTTGCGTCAAAAGCATTTCCTTTTGACTTTTCATCAACTCCTTTTGATCCAAAATAAAATCTTTTTGCCTTCGTATAACTCCTTTTGACACAAAATCAAATCGTTTTGTGTCGAAATCAAATCGTTTTTCCCCAAAAGAACTTCGTTTTACTCCAAAACAATGTCGTTTTGTCATCCATCTCGGGCGGCGGCGGCAGGACACCGCCTTTTCAACCACCAATCCGTGTCCATCTTTCGCCAAACTTACGCTGCCCGGGAATAAAAAATAACATGGCACTTTTTCGCGGCAGCGGACATTTATTGGCAGATGCAGGAAATGGCTGACATGGAATTGCTGCGGCAATACGTCCTTCAAAATTCGGAGGACGCATTTGCGGCATTGGTGGCGCGGCACGTGAACCTGGTTTTTTCCGCCGCGCTGCGGAAGACCGGCAACGCGGACACCGCCGGGGACATCACACAGGCCGTTTTCATTATTCTTGCCAGGAAAGCAGGCAGGCTTGGTGCCGGGACCGTGCTTTCCGGCTGGCTGTATCATACCGCCCGGCTGACTACGGCCAGTTACCTGCGAACCCAGATCCGCCGGGCGCACCGTGAACAGGAGGCCTATATGCAATCGCTCACCGATGAACCCGTGACAAAAGCCTGGCAGGAGATTGAGCCGCTGCTGGAGGATGGGATGGGCCGTCTTGGTGAAAAGGACCGCAACGCCATCGTGCTGCGGTTCTTTGACGGGAAAAGTTTTCAGGAGATCGGCGCGGCGGTGGGCTCAAGCGAAAATGCGGCAAAGAAGCGTGTGGCCCATGCGCTGGAAAAGTTGCGGAAATTTTTCACCAAACGCGGAGTGCATTCGACCAGCGCCATCATTGCCGGGGCGATTTCCGCCAATTCTGTCAAAGCTGCGCCGGTGGGCTTGGCGAAAACTATTTCTGTCGTCGCAATGGCAAAAGGGGCGGCGGCAGGAACTACAACTTTTTTCACATCCGTTCTTGTAAAAACTCTGGCGGTCTGCGGTTCGATCATGATTGTAGCTGTTGGCACGGCCATTTATTTTCATGAGGCTGGACAATCTTCGGGCGGCAAATTTCAAATGAGCAACAATCAAAGTGCTTTGGCGACCAGCAATCAAAATGGGACGATTCATTTGCAACCGCCTATAAATTCTTCAAACAACAGTCCAATTCTCAACGAGAATGAAAGATTGGATGCGGCGGTTGCACATTTGCGGGAAGTTTTGCACACCAGACCCACTACTCACGAATTATTCGATTCTGAAGGAATCACAAACGCCATTGATGCATTTGGCCTGTATCGCAGAGATGCTTTTAATGTTCTATTGGATTACTCCTACAATTCGGACACCAATACAATTCATTCGGAAGAATATGTTCGTGTCGGCTCCATTTTCGGCATGGGATATGTGGGGAAGTATTTACCCGAAGTTCCACCCACGCTTTGGGCGATGATTAGCTCCGCACCAATCATCGATCGCTTTTATATATTCAGCGCGCTTAAACAGATTGGCTTTACCACTGATGATTTGCCGGCACTGACTGGATTGCTTGCAGATGAGGACAGTATGCAGGGGCTTTTGAGCAGGAACCTTCCTCAGGCCATCGCGGACGTTTTGAAAGATAATCCGCAATCAGTTGCGTCCTATATTCCACCCTTGGAAAACCTGCTCGAAAACGGCGGCTCAAACGCTCAATTTCGGGTGGCGCTGGCGTTGATTGAATCCCAGGGAACAAACAACCCAAATGTTTTACCGGCGATTCATGCGCTGTTCCAGCGGCCAAATGACAGGCATAACCAGTATTACAAATTATTGGCGGCTGAAATTTTAGGGGATGTAGGACAGACGGCCCAACCCCTAGTTCCCGATCTTTTGGATTTTGCGAAGTCTGCAAGTGAAATAGGTGTTCAAGAGTCTGTTTATGACGCCATTGCCAAGATTGAACCCGATACAGCCTCCCAAAATGAAGGCGTGGCCGAAGCGCTAAAAAAACAGCAGGACGCCAAAATGTGGGATGAAAAATGGAAGTCGGGAAAATATACCTTCGACGATCTGCTTGCTGCCCTGAAAGACCCGAATCAAGCATACATCGCCGCAGACCATTTGGCTGAAATGGGCACCAACGCAGTTGCGGCAGTGCCAGACATGATAAAGGCTCTATGGGGAATGAATGAGGCCCTGCGAAATAATATTCTGGATGACATTCACAAGGTTGATCCGCAAATGGTTGTAACAAAAATCTATGTGACCAGCTTTAACACCGGCAATTTGCATGAATTTTTGGACAAACAACCACCCACGCAACAAATCAAGTTGCTTCAACAAGACGTAGTCAACTTTGAATGGTTTTCTGGCTGGGTTTTGCCGGAGGAGTTTGCCGACTTTACAAACAGGCTTGCGCAACAAAATCTGGATGCCTATAAAGATTTTGTAAAATACAACACCCCATGAGGGAAATAATTTCTAAAGCGTGTCTGGCGGCGCGCACGGAGTGACGCGCCCCACCTTCGCGCCAGCGTCTTGGAGTGCGGCGGCCCTCCGCCGCTTTTGGACGCCCTCGTAAAATAATCTGTTCGCTTTTCCCGTCGGCGGCCATATACCAGTGAGAACATGAATGACGACCTGTCCTTGCTGCGGGAATATGCGGCGACCAATTCCCAAGCCGCCTTTGCCACGCTGGTGGACCGGCACGTCAATCTCGTCTATTCCATGGCCCTGCGGCAGGTGCGCGACGCCCATCTGGCCGAGGAAATCACCCAGGCAGTCTTCATCATCCTAGCGCGCAAGGCCGATAAACTGCCGCAACAAACCGTGCTGCCCGGCTGGCTGTGCCGCACGGCGCGATACGCCGGCGCCGAAGCTCAACGCAACCAGCGCCGCCGCCAGCAACGCGAACAGGAGGCTTATATGCAAACCCAAATCCAATCCGACTTGTCGCGCGGACATAATGCGGAAGCGGAAAACTGGACTCACATCGCCCCGCTGCTCGATGGCGCGATGGCGCGGCTGGGGCAAAAAGATTACGACGCCCTGGTGCTGCGGTTTTTCGAGAACAAAAACTTTGCGGAAGTTGGCGCGGCGCTGGGCGCGAGCGAAGACAACGCCCGGATGCGCGTGAACCGCGCCTTGGAAAAGCTGCGGAAGTTTTTTACCAAGCGCGGCGTGGCGCTTTCCGGCGCGGCAATCACCGGGGCCATTTCCGCCAATTCGGTTCAAGCCGCGCCGGTGGGCTTGGCCAAGACCGTGACTGCCATCGCAGCGGCAAATGGCGTGGCGGCTTCGGCATCAACCTTAACCCTCATCAAAGGATCATTGAAAATTATGGCATGGACTAAAATGAAGACAGCGATTGTGATTGGTGTTTGCGTGTTCCTCGCAGCAGGAACAGTAACCATTCAGCAAATCAGAAAGCCTAAATATGATCCAAACGATTTTCAGGCGACTACTTATCCCACTGGGTCACCAGAAATGATGCAATACCTAACGAACAACTACGGTCATCCCTTGAATTATACTTTTCCAATTACAGCAGTTCAACTTTCCTCAATCAACGGATTGTTAAATCAGTGCATGGAAGTTTCCGGCTGGCGTTATTTGATGGACAAGGAAGTGGCGGCTGGTAGCGTCAAATTTGGCTGCCCCAAAGTGTATAATGGCGAGGAGTGGGTGGCTGCATTTGAAAGCGCCCTGCAAACCAACAAGCCGGAATGGTGGGTGGCCAAAAAGAACGGCTTCCGCCGGGAGAACCTCGTTTTAATCCGCTTTCCAAAAGAAAAGACCGTGCTGGTTTTGCCGAAGGAAAAAGCCGCAAAATATCAATAGCCAAAATCGGTGACAGCTCACGAAATCAGAACAGGGCTGTTATAATATACAAACAGGGCGGCCCACCGCCGCTTTTGGACGCCCTCGCAAAATAATTTGTTACCTTTTCACGGCGGCGGGGATATACCGTTGAAATGCTGAACGACGACCTGACGTTGCTGCGCGAGTATTCCCAGACCCAATCTGAACCCGCCTTTACAGCGCTGGTGGACCGGCATGTCAATCTGGTCTATTCCGTGGCCTTGCGACAGGTGAACGATCCGCACCTCGCCGAGGAGATCACCCAGGCAGTCTTCATCATTCTCGCGCGCAAGGCCGATTCCATCGGCGATAAAACCATTCTGCCCGGCTGGCTGTGTCGCACCGCCCGATTCGTCAGCACCCGGGCTGTAAGAACCCAACATCGCCGCCAGCAGCGCGAACAGGAGGCCCACATGCAATCCCTTTTGAACGAACCGGAATCCGACAACTGGCAGCAAATCGCCCCGATGCTCGACGCCGCCATGGACAAACTCGGCGGCAAAGACCACGACGCCCTCGTGCTGCGGTTTTTCGAGAATAAAAACTTTGCGGAAGTCGGCGCGGCGCTGGGCGCGAGCGAGGACGCAGCCAAGATGCGCGTCAGCCGCGCCTTGGAAAAGCTGCGGAAGTTTTTTGCCAAGCGCGGCGTGGCGCTTTCCGGCGCGGCAATCACCGGGGCCATTTCCGCCAATTCAGTTCAAGCCGCGCCGGTGGCTCTGGCAAAGACCGTGACGGCCATCGCAGTGGCCAAAGGCGTCGCGGCGGGCGGTTCAACTTTAATTCTGGTGAAAGGAGCATTGAAACTTATGGCATGGACTAAAATGAAAACTGCAATTGTTGTTGGAACCACGGCAATTGCCCTGACATTAGGTGCTGGTTATTTCAGTTTCTTTTACCAAACCCATCCACAGCAGCCTGGAAAATTAAAATTGCCGGTTGGCAACGTCACACCAATGATTGCCTACGGCTATAGCCGCGACGTGATTGTTCTGTCATCAGACGGCAGTCTTTGGAGTTGGGGCGAAGAAAGACTAGGTTGGCCGGTTTTAGGTTTGGGCAAAGTCCATAACACCGCTTCTTTGCGACGAATCGGAAAAGAAAATGACTGGGAGAGCATTGCGGTTGGAGATTCTCAAA
>Ga0302265_1001440_pt1 | contig 13964 bp, 15 predicted proteins | sample III_Bog_E1_1_FD_194556 | JGI IMG/M metagenome (GOLD analysis project Ga0302265, IMG submission 194556) | Peat permafrost microbial communities from Stordalen Mire near Abisko, Sweden - III_Bog_E1_1 | ecosystem: Environmental > Terrestrial > Soil > Wetlands > Peat | place: Sweden: Abisko...
GTGCTAGACGTATAATTATGATTTAACAATTTACTAGACACATCAGTTCCAAGCTTGTTCCAAAATGATAACAATGTTGGAACATCTTTAGCTAATTTAAGAAGCTGTTTATAGCCATCATTCAGTCTCGACTCAACAAGTAACTGTGGTATCCTTGCAATCACTTCACATTCGTGATCATCCTTTTCATAATTATCATATACCGAATAAAATTCTCCCTTGGCCGGATCTTTCTTATAGATTTTTATTACCGTATTAAAGATGTCTTTATATTCTTGCCTTTTATTCTTGCTTTCACTCCTATATGGACGACAATCATTTACGTATGCTACATCTAACGCTAAGTGGGTGAATTCATGAATCAATGTTGCCGCCTCAAGCCGAATATCATCATCATCGGCAACTTCAAATAAACCCAAACACACTATCTTATTGCCATAAGACCCACAACTTTCTAAGTCGTTATAAAGAGGTGCATGACTATCACCTTTTTTCTTTACTGATAAGTGTACTTCGAATTTATCTAAGTTATTAAGACCAACCATCAAAAATTGTTCGATAAATGCATTATCAGAAAAAATTCCTAGGACTTTAACTATCCTTTGCAAATTTGCTTTAACTATGCCTATTTCATATTTCGTCCACGCAGATAATACATGTTCGTGTCCTGGTTTATGCGAATTAACTTCACCACTATTACTTAGTGTTTTCAGGACACACTTTAAAGCCAATTTATTGACAACTTCATTAACATTTATCACGACATCCTCCCAGAAATTATCTCGCACATTTAACAAGCCACTTGTTTTTGCAGTGCTGATTAATGATTTTTAACATTAAAATAAACAATTACTAAGATTTAATTGTTTTTAACTAAAGGTATTAAAATTAGCGATATATATAAAATTAGACATCAGTACATTAATTCTTATTAAAAAACACTAGATCATTTAGCAATTAAATCTTATAGTTATATTTCATAATTTTTATAGAAATTTTCCAAGAGCTTAATTTAAAATTACTATACTTGTTTTATTGATGTCAAGCTGTTTAATAGGTATTTGTCAAACCAAACTTAACAACACACTAGCTTCAGCTAGTGTATAATGGATCCCAAACATGCTGGCAAACACTTGATCCAGAACAACGCTGAAAAATCCAGAACATATAAGTATATTGGCAGCTTTGTGGAGCCTTGTCTGTTTAAACTACTAATTTAAACATATAATCCATCGCGCTGATTTAGTTTGATATATTGCATAACAAAAACATGGTTAATAAAACAAGTTCAATTAGAATCTATATTTTTTATATAAAATTAAAAATCTTCCGTCCACAAAGCTGGGATGTTATGTTTGCCTTTATTTATATGTTATATAATAAAAACACGATGGATATAAGAGTTATATAAGTAATTATTACTGAAAGGTACATACATATTCCATGGAACATTAGCTTAGTTAATTGTTCGCAAAAAAAAGGGGGTTATGCTTGCATCTATAAGTTTTTATGAGAGGTCTTCTACCTTTAAGTTTGTAAAAGATGTTATAGAAATTACTGAACCTTTAAAAAAAATAGGCATAATACGATTCTATTATGCAGAATTGCTTGATTCTCAATATATCAGCAGTTTAGTTAAAGATGATCAAATGATGAGAGAGTTTATTAAAAACGCCCGTTTGCGATAATAAGAATTGGCCACCCAGCTTTTAACGTATTTATTGGGTTGCGACCCTCTTAAAAACCATTCTTGAAATTGTTTTCTTAATACCCTATACTTAAGTTGGATTTTGAGAATAAGAAGAATTTACAAGTGCCAACAATCAGTACATTTTATGGGATACTAATTCAAATGTTTTGGGGTGATCATGCTCCACCACATTTTCATGTATTATACGCTGAGTATGAAGTTCTGATTAGTATATCTACTTTGGAAATTATTAAAGGTAGTATGTCCCGAAGAGCATTAGCTTTAGTTTTAGAATGGGCGTCTGAACATCGACTGGAATTATTAGAGGATTGGAAATTATGCGAACAAAATCAAGCATTGAAAAAAATCCCACCCTTGGAATAGTTTGTACTGCTCCGTGGCGACTAACTAAGGTACAGCCTTTAAACAATTATAGGCTTAAAGTCGAATTTACGGATGGAACAGAAGGTGTTGTTAAAATGTCTAATCTAGTTATGAGTGATAAAGCTGGTGTATTTGCAATTCTAAAAGATTTAAAAATTTTTAATCAAGCTTGCCTTGTACATGGTGCAATTACTTGGCCTGGAGAAATAGATCTAGCTCCTGATGCTATGTACGATGAAATTAAACATAAAGGTGAATGGATATTAAGGTAGAGGATAGTTATGTTAATCGGTTATGCACGCGTGTCTACTCAAGATCAAAATTTAGAGCTTCAATGCTCAGCTTTAAACAATATTGGTTGTGAAAAAATTTATCAAGATAAAATATCTGGCGCAAGAAATAATAATCGACCAGGACTACAACAAGCCCTAGATATATTACGTGAGGGCGATACTCTAATTGTTTGGAAGCTAGATAGGCTAGGCAGATCTGTTAAAGGACTTGTTGAATTAACCAGCAAACTTCAACAAAAGAATATTCATTTTAAAAGCCTTACAGATAACGTAGATACAGCCACACCATCTGGCCGCTTCTTTTTTCATATGATGGCCAGTCTTGCTCAAATGGAAAGAGAACTAATTGCTGAACGAACAAAAGCTGGTTTAGCTGCTGCTAAAGTACAAGGAAGAATCGGTGGACGAAAACGTAAGATGACTACTAGTAAAATAGAATCTGCAAAAAAATTACTTGCTTCTGGTTCATTACCAAAAGATGTGGCTCGTAATCTTGGTATATCTATTCCAACTTTGTATCGTTGGATCCCAGCATCAGATAACTATGCTTAATTACATGATAGTTGGATATTGTTTTTTGTTTTGTAACTTAATGCTATATGATCTTGAATTAAACATAAGACTATAATAAAAACTAAGTTTTAATAAATAGAAGTGAAAATTTATGAAAATAATTAATAAACCGCATGATAAATTTTTTAAACAAAGTCTTGGCGATATAGCTATTGCTAAAGATTTTTTAGAAACACACATCCCAGCAACAATTTTAGCTAAATTTAATTTAGATGAAATAGAACTATGCAAAGAGTCATATGTTGACGAAGAATTAAAAGAGCAACTAACGGATGTTGTTTATAGAGCCAGCATTAATTCTGGAGGTAAAGGCTATATCTACACTCTGCTAGAACACCAATCCACGGCAATCACTTTGATGCCGCTTAGAATTGTTAAATATCAAATTGCAATAATTGAAAATCATCAATTACAATTTCCAGAGGATTCAAAATTACCAGTAGTTTTTCCGTTAATATTTTATCATGGTACTGATTCTCCATATCCATATTCATTAAATTTTTTAGATCTATTTCATGAGCCAGAATTAATGGCTGAATATTTTGCCAGAAATACTAATATCGTAGATCTAACTCAAATTTCTGACGAAACCATCAAACAACATAAAATTATCTCGTTGCTTGAATATACCCAAAAACATATAAGAGATCGTGATTTTTTATTGTTATTTGATGAAATAAATGATCTATTAAATAAAGTTTATAATTATTTAACACCAATAGATCAGCATTTGGGATATTTAAATGGATTTTTTACTTATCTGTTTTCTGAAGCCAACATATCTAATAAAGCTGAATTTATAAGCAAACTAGAAACAATTGATATAATCAAGGAGCATAAAACTATGGGTACATTAGCACAACATTTTGAAGAACAAGGTGTACGAAAAAGCATAGAAAAGGGCAAACTAATAGACACAAAAAAAATTGTTAATAATATGTTAAAAGAAAGAATCCCTTTAAAACTAATATGTAAAGTAACAGGATTGTCTGATGATGAGCTACAAAAATTAAGATCAAAAAAAGATCTTAAAACTAAAAAACTGCATCACGAAAAAGTTAAAAGTATTAAGACAAAAAAACATAAATAGACCAGGTATTACGAAAGCAAACTGCTATATGTAATAGCTTATAGTTAAAAGAGGATCTTTATGGGTACAGAAGCAAAAAAATTTGCACATTATAATGATATCTTAGCCTTGCCGGAACATTTAATTGGAGAAATTATTAATGGGGAATTAATTGCCTCTCCTCGGCCAGGCCCTAGACATACTAGAAGTGCATCAGCGTTAGGTGGAGCAATATTTAATCCTTTTGATTGCGGTGGTGATGGGCCTGGTGGTTGGTGGATTTTAGATGAACCAGAAATACACCTTAACACTAATGTAATTGTTCCAGATCTAGCTGGTTGGCGTAAAGAGTTGGTACCTAATCTGCCTACTGCCAAGGCGTATTTTGAAATCGTGCCACAATGGGTGTGTGAAGTATTATCTAAAAAAACCGCAGTTTTAGATCGAATAAAAAAGATGCCTATTTATGCTAAAGCTCGAGTTGATTATGTCTGGTTAGTTGATCCTGAGCAAAAAACTTTAGAGGTCTATTTAAGAGAAGACCAAAGGTGGATATTATTTAATTCTTTTAGCGGTGATGAGATAATCCGGGCAGAACCATTTGATGCTATAGAAATTAATTTGGGAAGTTTATGGTTGCCTGATGATAAGCATGAAGAAAATTAACAAGGCAAGCCTAATTAATTCTCAAAATCCAACTTAAGTATAGGGTATTAAGAAAACAATTTCAAGAATGGTTTTTAAGAGGGTCGCAACCCAATAAATACGTTAAAAGCTGGGTGGCCAATTCTTGTTATCGCAAACGGGCGTTTATGATAAAATTAATCTTAAAGCAAACCTGGTATTAAATTAATCCTAAAAACCATATTTAAATTACAATGTTGGATTTGGGCTTGAAGAAGCACCAGCAGAGTTTGTTGCTGCTTCAAGTGGAGTTATTATATTAGCAGCAGTTTCATACCCTAGGCTCTCAAGAGAATTCTTAAGTAGTACAATTCTGCCAGGAATAGTACTACGCCACCCATCTTGTCTATATCTTTCATTTTTTTGTAATAGTTTAATTAATTTAACAAGTTCTACTTCTTTATTTTGGTTAACATTATTTTGAGCAAACAATCCAATTTGCTCTATAATATCATGAATATTAGGTATGATATTTGAATCATATTCATGATTTGGAGCAAGAGCATTAATAAGGCTACTGATTTGGTCGGGGTTCATAACTTTTCTCCCAAGGTGCATCAAGATCAAGGTATATATAAAATATCTTAAAATAAACATTATATTTCTATCGTAACAATCACTCCTAAATTTTTCAGGAACATAACTACTATAGACGCTACACCTAGTCCCTCTTAATTATTATATTAAATGATGTTCTGACATATTCTTTCCGTATGGTTATTTCTCCTCTTAAAATTAAATAATTTGGTCAGTTTATAATAAATATTACAATTTGACGAACAAAAAGTACCAAGAGGATCCTCATCAGGATCTTTTAGAGCCCGGTAAACGCTATCTTAACTTGTTCTTATTAGTATATTTTAAGTTTTTTACCTGGCTTGTTTGTTTGGGCGATTGCATTAAAATTGTGTAATGCTTCTTCACGATTCTCAAAAGTAATAAAAGCAATTCTTGAATTAGATTCTTCATTTGGTTCAGGGATGGTTATTTTTAAAATTTCACCATATGATGCAAATTTTTCTTTAAGCTTGAATTCATTAATATCCATTGGTAATCCTTTGATTAATACATCATTAGGATACTTTACATTTCCTGATGCGGACATCATCAATGTGCATGATCTTCCGAGCTTTCTACACATGCCACACAGATCCTGCAAATGAGGAACCTTTGATTTACCATTATGTTTAAGTTCTTCTTGCCTATAAGGATACACCATCCATGGCAATCGCACTGAAAAACCCTTCTATTCAAACCTAATCTAACTCATTGATTTTCAATTGTTTTTTATGCAAAGATAAATTTGTTTAGTTAATCAAATGAGGTGGTGTATGGACTTATCAGATACATTTCTAAACCATTTTGCAGCCATCGAAGATCCAAGGTTAGATAACCATAACCGCCGCCATGAGCTTCACGATATATTGGTTATCACTATCCTAGGCACTATTTGTGGAGCTGACACGTGGATAGAAATTTGCGATTTCGCTCACGCTAAAATTGATTGGTTAAAAACATTTTTGAAATTACCAAACAACATTCCATCCCATGATACTTTTGGGAGAATTTTTTCATTAATAAATCCAAAGACTTTTGAAAAATGTTTTATAGATTGGGTTTCTTCTTTATCTATAGAACTTAATAACGAAATCATTTCTATTGATGGAAAAACATTGCGTGGCTCATTAAACAGAAGGCGCAATCAAAAAGCTTTACATCTTGTTAGCGCATGGGCGTCTAACAATCGTATTATGTTAGGACAAATTAAAACACAAGAGAAATCCAATGAAATTGAAGCCATTCCTAAATTACTAAAAATGATAGATGTCAAAGGCGGTACAGTTACTATAGATGCAATGGGATGTCAAAAAGATATTGCTAAAGAAATTATAAACCAAGGAGCTGATTATGTTTTATCACTTAAGGAAAATCAAAAAACTTTGTATGATGATGTTAATTCTATTTTTGCTCGTGCCGAGGAAAACAAACAAAAGCAATATAAAAAAATGTTACATCGCCGCAAAATAGAAAAGATCCACGATCATGGTAGAATAGAAACACGCAAATATACCCTTGTTTCTGCTAGAGATCCTTTAATGTTTGAAATACGTTGGCCTTGGTTAAAAGGCATTGGTAAATTAGAAGTTACCAGAACAACAAATAATATTGTAGAAAAATCGACACGATATTTTTTAACCAGCCTAGAATATGAAAACATTGATAAGTTTATGGGTGCAGTACGGAAGCATTGGAACGTAGAAATTAATTTGCATTGGTCTTTGGATGTTAGTTTCAAAGAAGATTTAAACCGTGTTCGTATAGGACATGCATCAGAGAACTTAGCTATCGTAAGACGCATTGCTTTAAATTTGCTTAAGCAAGAACAAACTCATAAAAGAGGCATTAGTTGTCGTAGAAAAAGAGCAGGCTGGGATAGTCAATATTTAATGCGAGTGCTTTGTGTAAAATAAAGTGCTAACCGCACATTTACCACCAAAGTCAATACAGAATAAATAATAATTTCAATTATCAAAGATTTTTTGAGGGCGATAGTAGTTGTAACAAGAAAAATAATTTGCTTTTGACGTGGTTAATTATAACGAAATTATAAAGTTTGATATTAAAGTCTAAAAAATTATCTTATTGAAAACAAAACATTAAACTGACATGAAGTTGGATTTTTAGCTGATTTTCAGTGCGATTGCCATGATACACCATCTCACCACATTGTTTACAATCCTGAGTTTCATTAGCCCAGCTATGTGCACTTTCCCAACGAGAACCACAAGCACTAGCATAATATCCATATGCTTTTGCAATAGTACCAATAGGAGCTGAAGGCAGTTTAGATGTTATAGTTTTATTACTATTATAATGCGTTAATATTGCATTATTAGTATGATTCTGAGTAACTCCTTCACCATAATAGCACATATCACCCAAACTGTTTTGTGCATCTACATTCCCTTGATCAGCAGCCTTTTGTAACCACTTTAATGCTTTAGCATGATTCTGAGTAACTCCTTCACCATAATAGTACATATCACCCAAACTGTTTTGTGCATCTGCATTCCCTTGATCAGCAGCCTTTTGTAACCACTTTAATGCTTTAGTGTAATTCTGAGTAACTCCTTCACCATAATAGTACATATCACCCAAACTGTTTTGTGCGTCTGCATTTCCTTGATCAGCAGCCTTTTGTAACCACTTTAATGCTTTAGTGTAATTCTGAGTAACTCCTTCACCATAATAGTACATATCACCCAAACTGTTTTGTGCGTCTGCATTCCCTTGATCAGCAGCCTTTTGTATATGTTGAAATGTAACTTGATCTTTATTTTTATTTTGAGCAGGATTGTCAAATTTGAACATTTAAATTACCACCTTATAACTTAAGAATTAATTTGATATTTATGTTTCGTAAGTATCCTGATTTTTATATAACCTTCCGAATAATGCTCATAAACACTTTACTATAGTTGTGCAAATTTAGTCAAGAATTAATCAGTAAAAACTTAAAAACATTTAATATCTTTAATGTAAAAGAGACCAAGCCAATGTTAAATATAATTTTGTGTACATAAATATTTGAGCACTTTTTACTAGGATTTCGCCTGCCTTTTCACGCTAGGCTAAGATATTTTAGCACAATTCATAGGTAGTTTGTTTTCCTTGTTTGGTACTTCAACTGCCATGGCTTCCCCCTGTTTCAGGAACTTTCTATTACCCACAAGTATTTATTTCCAACAATTATAATATTTCTCACAAACGCACTCAGTGTAGCTTGTTATGACGCTGTTACTTTGTTGATGCTTTTTTAAATGAATTATTACAATCTACCAATTATTGTTTTTTATTATTATGTTTACCACAAGATTTTTAAAACTGTCAATTAATTAATCAATAGTGGGTTTTTTAAACTGTAAATTTAAAAAACCTAAGATAACCAGCATAGCAACATGTCCTGAAATGCGCTTAGAATGCGACTTTAGAATGAAAAGCCGTCATTTTACCCTTGGTGGTTAAGATAACTTTTTTGCAATTTATAATCTGAATTTACAATCTGAGTTTATACCTAATGTAATTTATGGGCAGTTAATAAAATTAGCAACCTTAATCAGGTAACCAATATCGTTGCAAATTAGCGTTAGATTGTTAAAAATTTAATTGCTCTTACGCGCATGTGCTTATACTATTTTTAAAACTATACTATCCTATATATTATCTCTAAACATTATTGTTATCACTCTACACCATCATTATCAAGGAAGACATCATGGCAAAAAAAGTTAAAACAAAATCTATAAATAATGTAAAAATTTCTAATAAAAAAAAGCCAATCGCAAAATCTTCTAGGGAAAAAGTTATAATCAAACGAATTACATTCACACCGCAAGAATTAAAAAAAGTTCAAAAAATGCTATCTCACGATATCTGCAACGATTTAAAAATTTGGATTATTCAAAGAATGCAATTAGCCAACAAATAATATAAGTATTAACCATACAATTAATACTCATTATAATCAACAACAGGGACTTTAAATAATAACCCTGTAAATTCCTGTGTTTTTAATCCATTTAAAAAAACATGTTTCGCAAACTTACTTTTGAAAAACTCAATAATATCAAGTAATAAAGTTTAATTTAAAACAACGATAAAATACTAAAAATCAGCCATCCAACAATTAAATGTAGTCCTAGTGTACATATGAAATATTTCACAGGACAACTCTGTTCTTGCAGTAGATACATTAATGAGGCGGTTCGGAAAAAAAGATTAAACATAGTTTCCATTGTTGCAATTGTTGGAACAACTATCCAAGGAGAACTATCGTAATAAGAAACTATATACAAATAAAACATCAATTCGATAATAATTAACAATTCTGAAGCTTAATATTTATTGCTTGTTTTTTGTTGTTTTTACCTAAACCTATTTCATAATCCAAGATTAAACCGGTTAATCTTGTCCCACCTGAAATCTCTATACCAGCTTTTACTAATTCTCTCGCATGGACAAATACATCTTTGTCGCCATTGCCTTGAGAAATAAATCCATAACCTTTTGCTGGATCGTAGATAATAAGCTTACCAATTGCCATAACCAATTCTTGATATATCTCACTAATATGTAAAATTAAATTGTTATACTTTAATATTATTTTTTATAACATGTTTTTTATAGTCCCGTTTTTTAAGCATTATGCCCCAGCAACCTAGACTAAATCAATACTATTTGTAGATTAGCTTTTAGAAAAGTGGAGCCACACTATAAACTTGATAAGAAAACAGTGTAACCCCCAAAAACACAGTTGTTACATTTATTCTCTATCTACAAGTTGTATTAATCCCTCGAACACCGCAGAAATACCAACCAGTCTATCCAGATAGAATTTACTACTGTCGGCAATTTCTTTTACGATGGTAAGGATTTTTTGACGAGTGCTTAATTTATCTTGCAGTAATCCTAATTCTTCTCTAACAATACGATTAGCTGCATCTTTAAAGAATAAATCGGCTGCCGTAGAATCGGACAACCAATCTTTAGTACTGCTATTAAATTTAGCAACATCTTTAATGTGACTTGTAAGTAGTGAATTATAGCTAGACAATGTGCTATTATTGCTTTGCATCTTAATCTCCTTGTTAGGTTAAGGTGAAGTGCCTGGTAATTGATTCAGAGTCTTTTACCAGGTGCGCTATTTTGCGCCCCGATTAGAATAATAACAATTAGGTTTAAATTAGTCAACAACATTTATGCCGACCATTTATATGGTTTTATATTAAAACATTGGTATTAACAGGTATTTTAACAGGCACGATTGTTATAACAACATTAATTCTTGTTTAGCCAGTCAAGGGAAATGCTATGAATTGTTTAAATTAAACATTATAAATGCCCCAACTATACCACCCGACAATATCGCGCCCAACATATAAAGCAAAAAGTTTTTTACCACTAATCCTTCGTTGTCCTTAACTATTTTTTCAACTTTATTACATTCATGAGCTAACTTATGACAAGCATCTGCAATTTGTTGATCAATAGCTTTTTTAATTTCCTCTAGTAAATTATTATATATATTAGTAGCTGTTGATTGGGTAGTTTCTTTAACCCTCTTTTCTAAAAGCGGCCCTATTTGATTTAGCTGAGCGATGGTTTTATTAAGGCTTTCAATAGTGTCTCGCAACTCTATATCTCGCTGTATCCCACGATCACCTCCTGCTTCTAGTTTTTCGCACAGCCTCATTAACTGATAAACCATAGATTGTAGTTTCATCTCTGGGGTGGTTATTTCTTCTAGCATAATTACCTCTCAAATCCACGGGATAAATCTCTGTCGCGCGCCAACTCTAATGCTCGCTGTTGCCGCTCTAAATTAATGTCTGGCTCTCTTTTATGCATTTTTATTTCTTTTAACATGGTTTTAAGATCTTTAAAATCAACCATAGAACCTTGGCTATTAGTTTTTAATTCCACATAACGATCTCGCTCTTTAATTAACTGCCGATCATGTTCTACTAAATGAATGCAAGGATCCTGATTGTCTTTAAGTACTTCAATCATTCGTCTACCATCAGGCAAACTGATCTCCTTGCCAACTATGCCCTTAATAGTTTCTGCTCCATCAATAATTTTATAAGTTTTTTGAGGGTTGTGTTCACATAAAAATTTTTCACTATGGCGATTTTGCGTTTTAATAAATTGTAATTGCTCACTAGCAAATCTTTGCTCTAATTCTTTTTCTTTATGTAATTGTGTACGATGTAAATCATTGGCTTGCGCTTGGTGACCAAATTTTTGTTCTAGCTCGACTTTAAATTGCTCAAAAACATTTACATCCGCCTTTTTAAATCCATCTAAATTAGAATATTGGCGATTAAACGGAAATGCAGTTTTTACTAGTGGCACTTGCAACAATGGTGTTTCTGATAATTGGATCTCTCGAGTAACTTTAAGGTCATTAAGATAATCAAGCGAAACATCTTTGGCGCGATCTCTGGATAAACTGTTCACTAGATCACTATAATTCGGAAAATCTTCTTTACTATAAAATAAATCAGTACTTTCTCTATGGCGCGTCATGCCCACATAGCTAGCATGGGCATCTAAATAACGAGATGCTAACAAGTAACTACGATCAACAGTTATCCCCTGTGCTTTATGAATGGTGGAAGCATAACCATGATCCAAGTGATTATAAAGTGCAAAATCCACCATTACCGTTTTACCTAAATCATCATCTCTTGCATCTAACCTTACTTTTAGTGCTTCACCATAAACTGCCTCAATAGTTCCCAAACTACCGTTCATCACCCCCATATCTCGATCATTTTTTAAAAAATAAACTCGATCATGTTCAGCAAATGCGCGTTCCCCTCTAATGGTTTGAAAATTAGTATCTGTTCCCAGCTCAGCATGATTCTTACGTAATTCGCGAGCTTGGTTATTTAAATCTTGCACATCCACCTTGGTGTAAGCTAGCATAATTTGAGTAATGGAAGGATTTTGTAGCCGGACATCATTCCACAAATTAACCATTTGCGCCTTAGCAAGCATAGTCGTTTGAGCAACATGAGTGTGGGTATGCTGGCTGTAAGCGTCTAATGCTTTTTGCACATCTCCTACTGCTAAATCACGAGTAGCGTTTTTTTGCCAAGTTTCTTTTTGCCGGAAGATCTCAGTTAGCTCTTGATAATTAACAGCTTCAATAATAACGCGGAAAGCGGCTCCTGCTTCTATGGCTTGCAATTGTTGGGGATCGCCAACCAGCACTAATTTGGCATCGGCGCGACTTACTTCATCTATAATTCTAGCCATTGCTCTTGAGCCTAACATTCCGGCCTCATCCAGCACCAACACATCTCGGTTAGTTAAACGCTCTTCTCCCTTATCCCAATAATAGGCACGACTAGCAAAAGTACGGCTGGCAATACCGCTACCTACTTCCAATGACTCAGCGGCAATCCCAGAAAGAGTCACCCCTTGAACCCTATAGCCTTCTAATTCCCAAACTTCCCGAGCGGCTCCCAACATATAGCTTTTACCAGTTCCAGCATAACCTACTATGCATTTAAGCTGTCCTGAGTCTAATAGGTAATCAAAAGCCTCTCTTTGTTCTGAGGTTAAATTGTAAGTATCTCGTACATGTAACCTAGCTGCGCGTGGCACCCTTGGCTCTTCTTTGGTTGCTAGAACCGAAGCTTGATTTAGCATGTTGGATTCTAAGTTAACCATCTCTATGGTGCTAAAGCGTTCGCGATTGTTTAGATCTAAGCCAAGTGTAACAATATTCTCTTGAGATTTGACTAGCTCGTACGCTAAGCTAAATTGCTCAGCATCTACCGTATGACGATTTACAAATCTTGCTAAATCCTGATGAGTAAAAGTTGACTGTTGCTGAGTTAATGCCTTTAGGGCAATCTGTGGTTCTTGTAATAACCGCTCACCATTCTCCCTGGCTATTCTTTGGTGATCTAAGAGCCGCACCATGTGCTCCTTGGCATCATTTGCTCCAATTCGATGTTGTGGCTCTAATGGAATGTTTTGTGCCTCTAGGGTTCGATGGTCGACAGTTAAATCATGACCATTAAGTGCCAAGCGATGATTACAATAATCAGCCCACAGTTCTCGCCATTCTAATAACAGCTCCTTGCTATTCCAGTCACGCACCTTGCTGCCAAAGCCATCTGCCGTAACCTGACGCATGGTAAGCATTACATGGGCATGAGAATAAATTCCATCGTCTTTGGTATCGTTATGAATTGCAATGTCAGCCACCATGCCTCGATTTACAAACGCCTTTTGAATAAAGTTTTCCGTTAATGCTATGTTTTGTTGCAAACTTAGTTCTTTAGGGAGCGAAAAATTAAATTCACGAGCTAGTTGAGCATCTTTCCTGGTCTCACCTGCTTCTACCGTATTCCATAACTTTTCACGATTTTGCATCCAGCTTGGTGCTTTTTCTGGTGTTAAAATTTTGTTATAGGCTACGTCTTTTCGTTTAGAATAATCTTGAGTTTTTTGATAACGCTCATCGCGTAATAACTCCCCAGCCCGATAGGCGGAACATGCGACGGCACTTCGACCTTGTGAACGAGAAATAATACTACCTGAAAGATGGTAAATTGCCATGCGTGTCTATTTTTTTTGAGCTGAATTAAAATGATTGTTGTTAAAGATTAGCATTACTATTAGGCTAAAGTAAAGCGCACGTCGCTACGGGACGTATAAGCGCGCTCTTCATGCTTTTGTTTTATTTGGTTTA
>Ga0302265_1001442_pt1 | contig 13947 bp, 18 predicted proteins | sample III_Bog_E1_1_FD_194556 | JGI IMG/M metagenome (GOLD analysis project Ga0302265, IMG submission 194556) | Peat permafrost microbial communities from Stordalen Mire near Abisko, Sweden - III_Bog_E1_1 | ecosystem: Environmental > Terrestrial > Soil > Wetlands > Peat | place: Sweden: Abisko...
AGTCTTTAGTCATTTCATAAATAATATAGTATTTTTATGAAAAGTAAAGAATTTTATTATTATTTATTAAATTTTACAAATTGTAATAAATAATAGTAGAGAATAAATATACTATTATGAGAAGAACACCAGATATATCGGTTAGAGTAAATGAAAACGAAATGAATAAGATAAAAGAAAACATGAACATCTTCGGTTTTCATACCCTTTCAGAATATATAAGATTCGTCGCTTTAAATGCTTCTAAAGTTAGTTTAGAAATAAAACAAAAAAATGATTAAATCCACTAGACATCATTTAAAAGACCTTAATAAAGATAAAAATACCGTTTACCAACGGTTCTTATATGATTATTCATTATTTGCTTCTAAGGTGATCGACCATATTTGGTCAAATGGATATCAATCATTCTCTGTTCAATTGAACAAACTAGAATTACCAAAATATATTGACTATAAACCATTTAAACACTTCTCTAAAACTTTATCTGCAAGAGCTATGAGTTCTGCGGTTACGCAAGTAAGTCAAATTATTCGTTCTTCAGTCGAAAAACAAAAAAGAGTGAACTGGATTAAAGAAAATAAAAACTTAAACGTTAAAAACAAAAAGTTCTCTAAACCGTGGTTAAAACAAATCAATCCGATTCTATCTTCTAAATGTTGTGATTATGAGTTAACACCCGATGGTAAATTCTTGGCTTTTATCCGTTTGAAATCCATAGGTTCTACCTATGGTGAAATCAAAATACCAGTTAATAAACAATTATTAGCTAATGGAACAATTCAAAATGGATTCTTATTTAAGAAAGATTACATACAACTATCTTGGATAAAAGAAACTACTCCGACTGAAAAAGGAAATAAAATCCTTGGTATTGATCAAGGATATCTATCCGTAGTTACCTGTTCTGACGAACAATTGATTCCACAGAACGATAACAATGGGCATAGTTTAAAATCCATTATTGAAAAGCTTTCTCGTAAGAGAAAAGGATCAAAGAGTTTTAAGAAAGCACAATCACATAGAAAGAACTTTGTTAATTGGTCAATAAACCAAATCAATTTTAAAGGTGTAAAGGAAGTTCGCCTTGAAAAAGTCGTAAATATACGATTTAGAAAACATACTTCTAGAAATATGTCCCATTGGACTAATCCTGAAATAGTAAATAAGATAAAGTCAAGGTGTTCCTTACTGGAGGTTCCAGTTATTGAACAATCTTGTTCTTATAGAAGTCAGAGATGTAACAATTGTGGACTGGTTAGAAAAGCTAATCGCAAAGGTAAACAGTATAACTGCAATCATTGCGGTTACATCAATGATGCTGATTTGAACGCTTCTATGAATCATGTATGTGATTTACCAGAAGTGCCAAAGGCTTTTCTAGGTAAAAAGTTGAATGTGAACAATGGTTTCTTCTGGAAACCAGAAGGATTCTTCACTTTTGATGGTTCGGAGCTACGAGTCCCGAATAACCAATTATAAAGATTTTTCTATAAAAAATCTAACTCTCTCACACCTTTAGACTTTGTAATATCTGAAATCGCCTGTGTTACTGTCCAAGGGGATTCAATTCTCTGGAATCCCTTCTTCTCGTAATATTTTATCGATTTATCAATTAATCCGTAGTCAATCATGTTATTTTTTTAGCTTTCTCAATGCATCTCTGTAGTATACTCTAAATTCTCCTGCACCCGTTTTATATTGTTTTCGATATCTTCACCCAATGCCATGATTTATCATATTAATATATAATCACATCCCATTAACGATTTTAAGTTATTCCCTCCCGAATAACTTACGCTAGACCTCAAAGAATCTTCAATCAACTTCATTTGTTCTTTAATAGTCAATCCTGTAGTATTAACCTGCAATATAGTCCCTTCAACATTATTTGAATGAGATTTAGCTTTTGATGTTGAGTTACCATAATATCCTTCTTTAATTGCAGGAGAATCTATACACTGACTAAATAGAAACCCACTGCAAACATAATCTGCGCCAAACCGTATAGCTTTTGCTATATCTCCTATTGCTGGTTCTCCTGTTTCACACCTTGTTATACCACCATCACTTATTATGTTGATATTATTAGCAGCATTAGCACATGTTTCTAAATCAGTAATAGTAGTTGACCCAAATCCAGTATATTGACGAGTTCGACACGACGAGGAAACTCCAATGTTTATTTTCGCGGCTGACACACCTAAATCTTCTAACCACCTAATCCAATCTGGATGATCGCCATTTCCAACTATCAAATATGCATTAGGAAAATGAGTTTTAATGTATTTTATTATATCTTCAGTCCTAGATTGCCATGATAACGCAACATCTACAGTTATCACATCTAATTTTAAATTACCGTATGCAATCCTATTTAATAACGCATAATCCTCTGTCTTTATACCTACTGAGATAGAAGAAAAGTTCCACAATTCCTCATTGGAACGTTTAACGTGATTATAAATATCATCATATCCACCTAAACGATGATATATGTGAAACCAACCAGCATCATCAAACTGTTTACATATATCAGAATTAATAACCGCTGGCATATTACTACAAAAAACTGGTGAAGCGATTTGTTTATTGGCTAATTTCGTAGATATATCGCATTCCTGCCTAGAATTTACGATACATCTACCGTGTTTCAATAATATATTAGAATAATTTAGTGCTTTATCCATATTGAAATTATAACAGAAGTAGAATAATAATCAAGGTATATAGCCTATGAAAGGAAGCTGTCGGTATTTATTATCTAAGTCTAACCCATATCCTAATACAAACTCATCGTTAATTTCAAAACCTACGTAATCTGCATGAATTTCCTTTTTACGGTTTGATTTCTTGTTTAAGAGGCAACACACTTTAATTGATAATGCACCTTGCTTCTCAAATATAGCTTTAATTTCAGACATTGTTAATCCAGTATCAAGAACGTCGTCAACCAGAACCACATGTTTATCTTTACAATCTGGAATGTCGTGCTTGTCGAACTTAAGCTTGCCTACAGACTTTTTACCAGTATAACTCTTAACAGAAAACCCATGCATTTCCAAAGGTAGATGCAATTGACGTAAAAGGTCTGCTGCGAAGATAAAGCTGCCATTGTAGAGTAGAACTACTGCCAGTTCTTTATCCTTATAGTCGGCATTTATAAGACATGCTAGATATCCTACTCTATCGGCAATCTGTTTTTCGTTATACAGTGGGACAAGTTCAGGAAAGACTTTTTTAATCCACTGTTTCATATTATTTGCTTATCTGGACGAATGTATCCAGTAGATCGGGAGTGTTGAGCCGAAATCCGCAAGCACCCCGATGACCACCGCCGCCGTATTTGACCGCAATTTTTGACAGGTCAATATCCGTGTTGTGCTTGGCGTGATACATGGAGCAGTCCCAAATCTTTCCGTTATATGAGAATTTCAGAAGCGCATCATGGCCGGTTTCAGGAACATCCTTTGACGCAAACGCCAGCGAGCTTTTGGCTTGAGTATTCATCGCCAGAAAATTCAATCCCTCCCAGTAAATGAGAAAGCTGTTTTGCATCGCCAAGGCGTCGTTGCGCTGCTGGTATTTTTGGAGCAGATTTCCGTCTTGTAAAAGGGACAAGACAATAGTGTTGTAACGCTTTGGTATGGCTTGGTCTGGGCCTTGATCTCCGGTCAGTATCCAACCCCATTTTTCCGGCGACAGTTCCGTTGAACGAAGTCCGAATTGAAACGTCTCGGCGTCAGCGTCGCGCTTATCCCAAATGTCGTATTCACCAGCTAGACGCACCGCCAACGGCTCGGAAACTAGCCGTTCTACATAGGCGTGCTTGGATGGCAGTTGGTGATTTCCTTCTGGATTTGCGAACCATTGCCACGCCAACCGACAGGCCGAAACTCCGTCAATGCGGTAGCCGGGTATTGTTGCTGGATATTTTTCAATCGCGCTTTTGTGATGGTCAATCCACACGATGCGCGATGAGTCGTAGGTATCTCCGCTCAGAGAGTCGGGAGAAAGGTCTAGGATGTAAATCGTCCCCTCATACGGAAACGGAATCTTTGGGTCGCCATAATCCCACCCGATCAACTCTGCGTCTGGTAGGAATTTACGCGCAATCTCGCGGCAGAAAATGCCGTCGAAATCCGCCCGATGATAGATCACTGTTGGTTTTATCATAAAATGATAATTGAAACTATTTATAGGTAATGTATATTAAACCTAGTCTGGCCTCCCTTTCCAATGTTCTAGCAGATCGTCACTCATTATGCCTTGATATACTTACTCAATTCATCGTCGGAGACTGCTGCACCTGCATATTTCTTCTCCAATGATGCTGCCGTTCCTGCTGTTGAAGTGTTAGCAATATCTTCCCATGCTGCTGCCTTTGCTTCTGCTTCATCGGCTGCTTTAGCAAGATTATCCAACCCTGCAAGTCCAGCATTGTTTGTTGCACCTGCTGCTGCCTTTGCAACACTCTCACGAAGAGCAGAACTCGCAAGGATTGCAGATAAACGAACCTTACCATTCTCTGCATCGCTGATTTTCTGTGTGATTCCCCTTACCTGATCTTTTAATTGTGCCTCAAGAGCATGATTCTTATCAATCTCTTTTTGGAGGGTTGTAGCTTCTGCTTCAACTGCCTTTTTCTTAGTTATAGCAGTGATAACATCATCCTTGTTACCTGCCTGTCCTGCTGCTACTGCGATATGCTCAAACTTCTCTGCATCAGCTTTAGCATTTTCAACTTTATGTTCGAGTTGTTTGGTTGATGTGATTAATTCAGCAATGGTAGAGTTGAGATGATCAACTTCCTTTTGTGCTGCCTTGATATCCGCTTCTCCATCCTTTACAGGGTCAGCAATAGCGTGTTGAAGGATATCCCCGACATCAGAGACACGATTCCTTGCGGTTCGTCCCAGTTGTGATTCGAAGATAATGGTTAAACCGATTGCCACGATTACTGCGAGTATGATTAGTATTGTCATATATTTTGTGTGTTTGTGTATTACTGAATATCTGCCAAATCGTGAATATCTCCGACTCCATCCACAATTTCTTTGTTTGTTGATTCACCAGAGAGAACCGCTTTGATTTCCCCCTTGATGCGCTTCCTTTCTTCTGTGAAAGCTTTGGTTATGGTTTTCTTTTTCTTTTCAATTTCTTCCAACTCTTCATTGAGATGAAGTATTTTGAAAGCTTTGATTTTATCTGCGTCTGTTTCGGTTTGTGTTGTCATAATTTTGGATAGTATACTTTATTTCTGAGAAATTGCAATACCTGATAATGCCATATATGGGTCACTAGTTGATTGATTACTTAAAGGAGATAGAACATCAATGTCCCTTGTAGGAATCTGTTTACCAGTATAGAGCGTGATAACTCCACCTGCATCGTTATCAAGACTGCCTACTTCAGTGATAAGTGCCTGTCTACCATCTGGATTAGCATATTCTACGATTGTTCCCACCAACTGCCCTAAACCAGAAGGTGTAGGATCAATAAAAGCCTTTCCAGAAAGTTCTCCTTGGGGCTTAATATCGTATTCCACGGATTCACCAGTATCTTTAGTTTCTACAACGTCTGTAGAATATTTCAAATCCAATACATTGAAGTTATTTGAATCTGACGGTGCTTGAAATAACCATTGGAATCCTGCATCCAACTGTTGTTTACGATTTCCCATTGGGAGTCCAGTATAAGTGTAGAAGTAGAAGTCTATTGCCAAATCTACAAACTTAGCTAAGATAATCTCTTCAGCATTTAGATGAAGTATCACCCAATGTGCCAAATTCTGCTGTTCCGTAATAGTCGTTATTTTCTGGATGGTGTATTCCTTCGGATTTACGCCCTTACCCTCTGCCATAGATTTTTTAATCGAATCTTCGTCTGACAGAACAACGACATCGCCAACTTTAAATGTAGGAGGTTGTTTCATATATCAGAAGAAGATTTGGAAGAGCTACTGAAGCTAGAACCGCTGGATGAGCTAAACGAAGATTTCCCATATACGCCAGATGAGAAAAGCAACGCTACGACGAGTAATGAACTAAATAATTTTTTCATGTTGAAAAGAATAATATACGAATTAATTAAATTGTAAAGGAAGAAATGAAAAAAAGTCGAAAAGTTCAGAAGAAGATCAATAAATCAGGGTTAGAACCTTGTGAAATCTGTAATACTCCAAACATCCTTGTTGAACATCATATACGTGGTCGAGACATTCCAAATCCAAACCATTATTCGAATCGTGCATATATATGCTCGAATTGCCATACAGAAATTCATCATGGCAAGATTATAGTTGAAAGTAGAGTATTTACGACTGAAGGTTACAAGCTTATTTGGCATCATAAAGGAGAAGAATCAATCACTGGATACGATGCAAAGCCTTTTTTAATCGTTTAAGAGGAACTTGTATAGGTCAAGATCACTACCATAATCATCACATTGCAACCAATCCCTTGCATCAACATTATCAGCATAATTTTTCTGAATCTTCGCTAATTCATACTGCAATTCAACTTGTTTTCTTGAATGTAATTTCTTACGAATGAAATTCAAAACCTCTTTTGACTCTTCATCGTTTAAATGGAATGTAACATCTCTACATCCATCGAATCGACTTCCATATCCAAAAGAGAAATTAATTGTAGTAGGAACAATCCCATGCTCAAACACTTCTCCTGAAAAATCTGAATAATATCTCGCTTTTTCATGGGTAGTTGGTGTAATTATTTCTTTCATGTTACCATAATACACTGTTAAAGTAAAAAGTCAAACTTTCAAATATTCAATGGTTATTTTGACGATCTTCCAAACCATCTTCACTTCTTTTTTCTTTTTTAACTCTTGAATGGCTTGTCTAGTTTCCTTTAGGGTGTGATATGCGTCATTTAAACAATACCAAGTTTCTGCACCGTCATACGCAAATTCTATCTTATATTGGACATTCTTTTTCATTAGTCCATTAATATCCTAAATAACAATGCTGGAAACTTAACCATACATTACTACTTATTCAGAAATGGATAAACTTTGCTCTCCAACCAATTCTGGATTTTGACAAATGTTTCCAATAATTTCAGGATACCATAAATCTGCCAAATCGTAACATTGAGGAGAATATAACCCATCAAACGATAACTTATATGCAGCCAAACAATCTACAAACCAAACATGCCCAATTCGTTGACCTAAAGAAATCATCTCCTCTTTACCTACGTCAAAAACTCTAAAATCTCCTTTGAGGATATCCCCTTCATAGATATCGTTACCGTTAGCATCTTGGAGTCCAGTATATTGATGAATTATATACTCATCCCCTCCTGATCCATTTTGTAAATTTTGAAATTTACCCCTTAAAGAAAGTGTATAATGCCTTTGGAACAGACTTTTTTCGTCATAAAACTGTTTCGATAAAATATCCCACGCTCGAAACTTTAACTTGTGATTCATATCTAAATATTTCTCCTTGTATTATTTATACATTTTCGATTTTATATCCTGTCTCATTCTTTTGGATCAGTTTAAAAACACCGTCCTCAATCAGCCCAAAATAACGACCAAAACAATCAATGCAGTGAATCTCACCTTCTTTATGCTTCTTGTTAGGTATATATTTACTACGATATTTTTTGTTAGGCGTATGTCCCACAATTTGTAGGATATTCTTCAAAGCTTTAACTTCTTCCCAATCAGCCCAAGTAATTCCTCCAATAGGAAGTTCACCACCACGAAGATATCCAGCCCGTAATGCTCCATGATTTAATCCAGCTTCAGCAGATTTCATTGCAGTATCACAGACATAGTTGATGTAATCGTCTGTTATACCTTCAACTGGACTTGAGAAATGATAATCAGTTATTCCAGCATGAGATATCCAAAAACCTTGAGTCTTATAAGCAAGTTTGAACTTACGCCATTCATCTCTTGTGATAATCTCGTTTACAGCTTTGGATTTTTCAGGAGTCCACCCAGGGCAGGATACGTATTGGTTTTTAGGAAACATGTATGCATAGTCATGATTGCCTCCGATACATGTAACATTGGGGGTGTTTATAGTTTTTTTCAACCACAATGCAGTTTTTTTAGCATCTTCAACAGTGTCATAAAAATTATCAAAATAGTCGCCAAGATACACTACCTCGTCAACCTCCTCCTGAAAATGTCTTACAACATCATCAGCAGTCCAAGTATGATTGTGGATATCCGGGATTATAAGGGTTTTGTTAATTTTCATTATGTCCAAAGGTAGCCACGAAGTTTTACCAGTTTAAGGTAATACTCAGTGTTTTTCTTGTTAAGTTCAGCTTCTAAATCGTTATATTTTCCGTAGTCCTGATGTTTTCCCATTAGGTAGGAATCCATAACTTCTTTCATCTTATATCTTCCAGTTTTGACCCAATTATATATTTCCTTTAATGTCAAATAATCAGAATATCGAGCATTATAGTAGTGTTGGAATTCTTCTTTACTTCCCCACTGGTTTTCATACTGCTCATCCGTCAAATTAAGGGATTTTTCCATTAATTCAATTTGATTCAACCCCTCCTCTTCTTCAACGAAGGAAATTATCACGGCATCCAGAAAATCCTCTACAATACTATCCAAATCCATCCATTTTCTAGGAATGGTTTTTCTAAGGGAAGTGTGTTGAGGTTTAATCCACGAACGAACTTTCCAATATACCTTATCAAAATAATATTGCAGTTTCATCATTAAATGGTATCATATTTACTAGAAAAAGCAAGAAAAATCCATAAATAGTTGATAATGAACTTCAAAGAATTCATCGCAGAGAAATTAAAAACGCAGCAAATAGATAACTGGCACGGTTTACTTGAGAAAGACGAGTATTTGAATATTGCCGTTGAATTGTTGGGTCAAATAGAAGCACTTGGGGGAGAAGCACTTATAGTTGGAGGGGCAGTTCGTGATTTATTGATAGGTAAAATCCCTCATGATGTTGATATTTGCACAAATGTTCCAATCAAAAAATTAGAATCTAAATTTCATACAAACGATATTGGAAAATCAAAAGATTTTGGAATTTTAACTATTTCTTATAGGGGTCACAATTTTGAAACAGCACAGTATCGAGAAGACTCTTTGACCTCTAAAGATGGAAGGCACCCCGACTCTGTAAATATTGTAAATTCTTTTGAAATAGATAGTTCTCGCAGGGACATAACTTTCAATGCACTAGGGTTGAATAAAGATGGAGTTATTATTGACTACCATAATGGCATTGAAGACTTAAAAAACAAAATTATTAGAACCGTAGGAGATGCACAGGAAAGATTTAAAGAGGATGGACTTAGAATTTTGAGAACTTGTAGATTTGCTGCAAGAATGGGATTTGCTATTGATTCCGATACAAAATCCGCACTTATAGAATTGAACCATTTAGTTGATAATTTGAGTCCAGAAAGAATAAGAGACGAGTTATATAAAGCTGCTCATAGTGGAGAATCTTTAGCTAAATTTATTGAACATTTAGACGATACTGGATTACTCGAAAAAATAATTCCAGAAGTCAAGGCATTACAGGGTAAAAAACATTTTCAGGGGCATCATCCCGAAGGTGCAAAAGTTAAAAACAAAGTAACGGGTGAAATTTCTCCATATATAATTGATAATCCCGAACATCAAGATTCTACTAGACACGAAATAATACAAGGAGATGCTTACGACCATACTTTAGCAGCATTAAGAGCTTCAAAAGAGACTGATCCCGTTCATCTTCTTGCGATAGCCTTTCACGACCTCGGAAAAGCTACAACTCATAAGGTAGAAGGGGAAAAACACTCCTACGCTGGTCATGAAAGTGAGTTATACTTGATTGATAGGATTGCGGATCGCCTTAAAATTTCCAATAAAGACCGTGAAGCTTTAAAATTTGCAATGGAGCATCATATGAAGGCTCATAAGTTTGAGGAAATAAATAAAAATAAGGTTATAGCAATACGTCAGAACCATAACTGGCCCTATCTTAAATCCACAATTTACGCCGACGATGCAAGCAGAGGGAAGCCTTTATTTGACGAAGCAGCATTCCAGAAGAGATTGGACTATGTTGAGAATATGTTCAAAACTTTTGGAGACACCCAGGCTTTTGAACTTAAAATGAGTGCTTTAGTATCGGGTCAGCTTATTATGCAGTTAATTCCTACTATTAAAGGGCCAGATATTGGTAGAATTAAGAATGCAGTTCGTCAATGGATTGTGGATAACGAGTTTAATGTGGATGCAAATGACGTAAAACTCAAGATACTATCTTTACAGCCTAAATAATAGATAATGAAGAATCAAGGCTTCCAATTTGAAGTTGAAAATTTAATGGCTCAGTTCATGGCAGCTATGGACGATATTATCATTAAAAGGTATAATATTGACCGTGTAGCACAAGATCAGATACAGGTGAGGATGTTATATGCACCAAAGGAGAGAGTTTTAGCAGATTTAACAGATAAAGCACAAACCATTCAATTACCAGTAGTTGCAGTATCCATTGGTGGAATAACAAGAGATACTACACGAGTTTTTAACAAAATTCAAGGATCAAACTATATATCTCCAAACCCTAAACAGGCTGGAAAGATGCCTCAACCTATTCCTGTTAACATTACAGTTAACTTTTCAATATTAACTCGTTACCAGAAGGATATGGATCAGATCATATCCAATTTCGCACCTTATTTCGATCCATACATTGTTTTATCATGGCGTGTTCCTGATATGGCAGACTTTGAAATTCGAAGCACTGTTGAATGGTCAAATACAATTGCACTTACTTATCCTATAGGTCTAGCTGCTGGTCAAGTTGCTAGAGTTGAAGCAGAAACATCTTTTACTATTAAAGGTTGGTTATATAAGGCATTACCAGATGCAAACAGTGGTGATCCATTAATCTTTACAATATTTGCTAACTTTTTCGCATTATCTTCAATTGATGGATACCAACCAAATTTACCTCATGATATAAGTTATTGGGAAGCAAAAACTTTATCTGCTACACCAATTGCTGAGTATCTTCCATCATTATTGGTTTATAATCTATCAGCAGCTTCATTAAGTGCATCTCATGCTCATATTTTTGGTGATATTATCATTGATGATACTTTATATTCTGACTTAGGTATTTTTTACGGATTATCATCTTATAGTATAAGTGCAACACATTTTTATGGAGATGGTAGTGGACTTAGTAATGTTGGTGCTAAAAAATTTGTTATGGTGATTGGTGACGGTATTAATACTGATTATAGTGTTACTCATGGGTTTAGTAGTCTAAATTTACTTACTCAGGTATATGATTACTTCTCCGAAACCCTTGTTTACCCTTCAATTCAAAATACCGATATGAATAATACATTAATACACTTTAAAAATCCCCCTTCTCTAAGTTCATATAAAGTGGTCATAGTTGCCTAAGATTAGTTAAATAATTAGAGTAACATGCCACTAGAATTTTTAGATGATATTTTAGTCACTGGATCGGTCAGTGCTCAAACACTAATTTCACAAGATATTAGTGCAAATGGATTCTATTATGGTGATGGAAGTTATCTTCAGAATGTAAAAGACCTTGAAATTAGCACATTAGTTAGAAATTCTTCAGGGGATTGGAATGCAAACGTTACAACGGTTAATCTAAACTCTGCAAATTGGGATTATGGATATGGGGCAGGAACAGCATATGCATTAACCTCTGCAAATCCTTCAGTTGATACTATTACTGTAAATAATAGTGCATTATTTGGAGGGAATCTTGAAGTTCTAGGAGATGTTACTATTTTTGGAAATTTAAGCACTTTTGGTGATGGCCCTGTTTTAACAGTTACGCAATCTGGAAATCAACCAATTGCAATGTTTTATGATGGTATATATCCAGCATTGGTAATTGATGGAAGTAATTCTGTCACAGGATATGTTGGTATTGGAACTGCAACACCAAACACTGACTTAACTGTTATTGGTGAAATATCTTCAACTGCTACAGTATACGCAAGTAGTATTCGTGGAACTTTCTACGGTGATGGAAGTAATATAACGGGGTTGAATATTCCTGCTGGTTTATATGTTGCTGGAAGTAATGTAGGTGCAATTCAACCACTATCTGGAAATAATACTGCATCAGGATATTATTCAAACGTTGTAGGTGGTCAAAACAATACAGCTTCAGGAGATTATTCATTTATAGGTGGGGGTAATAATAACCTAGATAATAGTAAATCTAACATATTTATCCTTGGTTCAAACATCTCTGCACTATCTGCAAACTTTACATATGTAAATAACTTAAGCTCTCAAGGAAGTATTTACGGTAATGGTGCAAATATAGCTGGAATTCCAAAGAAATATTCCACAATTATTGGAAATGCGTCGGCAACCTCATTTTTAGTTAACCATAATCTCGGAACTCAAGACGTAATAACTCAAGTTTATGACGTATCTTCATTAGATGTGGTGTATCCTACAATCTATAACACTAACACGAATCAAGTAACTATCAATTTCTCCTTTGGTAATGCACCTGCTTTAAGTTCATTAAAAGTAGTAATTATAGGGTAATTTTGACTAAATAATATATAACATGTCAAAGTTTTTAGATAATGTAAGTATTCTTAATGGATTATCAACACAATCTGTTAGTGCTACTCAATATTTGGGTGGCAACACTGGTAATTGGAATACTGCATACACTACAACACAACTTAATAGTTCGAATTGGAATAGTATCACCACTGGTTTTGCTAATATATCTGCTAATGATGTCAATGTATGGAACACTGTAAATTCAAACAGTGCTATTACTTGGAATTATCAAGGAACGGATTTAAAGAATTTGAGTGCTGATTGGATTGGAGGTAATAGTGCTTTCACAACTGTTCAAAACACTTCTACTGATTGGAATAATACTAAAACCACTTTAAATTCTAATTCCGCTTCATGGATTGGTGGTAATAGTGCTTTCACAACTGTTAACTCTAACTCCTCTAACTGGAATAGTGTTTATACAACTGTTCAAAACACTTCATCTAATCCTAACGTATCAACTATAACCGTTAATACTAGTGCTTTAGTTAATGCTTTAACAGTTGTTGGAGACGTTACTATAACTGGTAACCTAAGCACTTTAGGATCAATGACTTACTTGGACACCAAAGTTCAGATAACCAGTTCCATGACTATCGATAATGCTGGAACTGGCCCTGCATTAAACGTCACACAAAGCGGTGATCAACAAGTTGCTATTTTCTATGATGGAACCTATCCTGCATTAGTTGTTAATGGCAGTGATTTGGTTAAAGGATATGTTGGAATAGGAACTACAAATCCAAACACGGACTTAACTATAGTAGGAGATATTAGCGCAACTGGAAACATTTATGGTGGAACATTTTCAGGAGGAAATACATCTAACTGGAACAATACATACACAACTGTTCAAAACACTTCTACTGATTGGAATAACACTAAAACCACTTTAAATTCTAATTCCTCTTCGTGGATTGGTGGAAATAGTGCATTTACAACTGTTAATGCTAATAGTGCTAACTGGAATAACGTATATACCACAGTTCAAGCAACCTCTACTGATTTACAGACTTTAATCAATACAGTAAGTTCAAACGAGAATATTTTAAACTCTACAGTAGCCTCTAACTCTGCTACAACTTGGAACTATCAAGGAACCGATTTAAAAAGTCTTAGTAGTGGTTGGGTAGGTGGTAATAGTGCATTCACAACTGTTAATGCTAATTCAGCAAACTGGAATAATTCGTTTACAGGATTTGCAGCACAGTCTGCAAATAACTCTAATGTTTATACAACTGTTCAAAACACTTCTTCTGATTGGAATAATACTAAAACTACTGTAAACTCTAATTCTGCTTCATGGATTGGTGGAAATAGTGCTTTCACAACTGTTAATGCTCTTTCAGC
>Ga0302265_1001462_pt1 | contig 13804 bp, 11 predicted proteins | sample III_Bog_E1_1_FD_194556 | JGI IMG/M metagenome (GOLD analysis project Ga0302265, IMG submission 194556) | Peat permafrost microbial communities from Stordalen Mire near Abisko, Sweden - III_Bog_E1_1 | ecosystem: Environmental > Terrestrial > Soil > Wetlands > Peat | place: Sweden: Abisko...
GGACTTTATCGTGGACAGTCTGGCAACGGGGCGGATGGTGCGCATCCTGAGCGTGGTGGACGCGTTTACGCGCGAGTGCCTGGCACTTGAGGCGGACACAAGCCTTGGCTCGGGGCGCGTGACGCGGGTGCTGGACCGGCTGATCGAAGAGCGCGGACGGCCGGAGAACGTGCGTTCCGACAACGGGCCGGAGTTTACCTCGCGCCGGATGCTGGCCTGGTCCGAGGAGCGCAAGACGCAGTTGGTGCATATCCAGCCAGGCCGGCCGATGCAGAATGGGCACGTGGAGAGCTTCCACGGACGGCTGCGCGACGAGTGCCTGAACGCCAGCTGGTTCCGTACCATGCAGGATGTGAGAACCAAACTGGAAGCCTGGCGGCAGGAGTATAACTGGGAACGGCCACACAGTTCGCTGGCCTATCGAACACCGGGCGAGTTCGGGCAGATCGCCGGCTATGCAAATGTGGAAAGCAACAAACGCTTCCCACATTTACACAGCCACGACGGCGGCAAGGAGACAACTCCTTCGCCAAAACCTAAACCAGAATCTCTAGTTATGAATGGTTGAGAGAATGGGGGCAGGTCACTTGGATACCGGGCAATCTTCGATCATGGCGCGTCCAACTCTATTGACGAATACCGAAAAGAAGCACATATTGAGGCTGTTGATGTTCCAGTGAGATTCATAGACCCAGACATGGCGATCGGTACACCTGAGACGCGCCCCGAGTTATGGGCGAACCCGTCTCATCTGTCATTAGCTGGTTATTCTGCACTTGGGGCACTCATCGAACCAAGCATAGAAGAACATCTAGAGCTGTCAAGGGACAAATGAGCTGAGCTATCGTAATCGGTCAATTACATCGCGGATATAGCTATATAGAGCCAGCTATTACCTCTATCCGTTTGTTTACTTTTGTAGAGCAGCGACTCTTCATGCTTTCGTTCGATAGCGGGATGGGAACTCGTGATCGTCGAGGCTATCAGGCCTAATTTCACGGGTGAGGAGTGGTCGTTTGTAGCGCGGTATTTGGCACAGTCCTGCGGGGATGCGCAGCAACAGCGCGACTAGCCTCTGCGAATCTGTCCAAGGCGATGCGCTACGTAGCTAAAACCGCTTGCGGCCGCGATCATTGCCCAGTTGAAGCAGGAGATGAAACAGACGCTTGAAGCAAAGGATCAGGTCATTGCTCTGTCTGCGATGAAGATCCAGAAGCTCGAAGAAGAACTTCGTCTGGAGCGCATCAGGAAGTACGGCAAGCAGAGTGTGAAGCTGTCGGATCTGCAGTTGCAGCTACTCGATCTTGAGCCTGCGGTTTCGAGCGAAGAGGTCGCGGCGGAGAGCAGCGCGGCCCGCTGCCGGAGTCGACCGAGAACAGCAATTCGACCGACAAGAAACAGCGCAACCGGCAGAATCATCCGAGCTGCAACGAGTTGCCCGCGCATCTTGAACGGGTCGACAAGATCATCCCTTGTGCGCCCGAGTTTTGCAGTTGCGGCAAGTGCGGTGCCGATACGAAGGTCATCGGTTACGAAGTTTCGGAAGTGCTCGAGCGGTTCTCGTTTGCCTGGCCAAGGTGAAACTCCGCAGGTGCAAATGACGGTCGTTCGCGTAGAGTTTGGGTAACTGTGCACTCAGACAAGTTTCAAATTCGCGCTGACTGTCACGAAAAGGCCACGGCGCTGAGGCCCGCCGCGCAGATGAGGATTCGCACTCTCGCCTCTGACACGGACCGCGATGCGGGCAACGGAGAACCGGGGAAGGGAATCCATCAACCAGGCAAGCAACAGCTTGCCAATTTGAGGCAGCCCCCATAGAAGATTTCGGAAATCTGCGTGACGGCCACCACGAGTCGCTACTCTCAAGAGCAACCTCAAAGAGCAATAGACCCGGGATTGCGTGAAGACAGTTAGCTGTTAACCTGAGCGCAGTGATCTATCGTCTATAATCTAGCAAAGCACTTTCACGGTTTCTTGCCTATCTAGGTCCGGCGCATACGCAGATTGTAAGGGTTCCTGGGTGTGCTACGGTCATCTCGATCTGATCATGTAAGCTTCGGAGCGGTGGTTGTCTGAGACGAATAATCATGGCGTACCTGTCGAGGAGATGATGGAATTGGCGTTGGCTTTGCGTGACAAAAGCGAATTACAGATTCAAACGAGTTAACAACTGAGCAGGAGAACTCCGACATTGAATAGGAATCCCTCGTCATCTCCCGAGACCGTGGCCAAACGACATGTGTCTAACCATCCGCAGTTGAACGACAACTCGAACGAAGTATCTCTAATAGACTTGTGGGTGGTTATCTATACCCGTCGCAAGTTGATTGTAGCGTTTGCATGTCTCGGAACGGTTTTGGGTGTCGTCTTTGGGCTACTAGCAAAGCCACAGTTTACAGCGGTGGCAGTGGTTGCCTACGACCCGGAGAAGGGTGGGGAGTCATTTAGCCTCGATGATCTCACTTCGGCTTTGCCTGGAGGCAGCGACACCAAAACAAAGGTGGAGACTGAGGTCCGGATATTGGAAAGTGCAAGCCTCGGTGCGGATGTGATCGAGCGTCTTCACCTAGAGCAGAATCCCGCGTTTTTTAAGAATCCGCGGAAGCTTCGGCAGGGCAGTGTTGAGTTTAGTGGTGAGTTGACTCGAGCTTGGTCCAAATCAATTGCCGTTCGCTCGTTGCCCAAGACTAATCTGATTGAGATTAAATTCACCGGTCCCGATTCGAAGCTTGACCAACTCATTGTCAATACCTTGGTTGATGCATACATTGAACGCAACTTTCGCGTGAAATACGATTCTGTTACCAAAGCCTCAGATTGGCTCGGTAAGCAGTTGGCTGATATCAAGCAAAAGACGGAAGCTTCTGAGAAGGCACTCGCGGAGTATCAGAAGAAGACGGGCATCATCATAGTCAACGGCGTCGGGAGTTCCGAAGATCCTAAGGCACAAAACGATTCTGGAACGAGCATCGTACTTTCCCAGTTGGAAGACATCGATACAGCCTATTCGGCTGCCAAGGTCGCACGAATCCAAAAGGAGGCAATCTACCGTCTGTCCCTTTCAAGCGATCCCGAAGTCCTCGCTGAGGTTGTGCCTGGTAGCACCCTGCCTGCGATGAGAGCACAGCAGGCGGACGTGCGGAATCAGTACGCTTTATCGGCCGCAAAATTTGGCCCAAAATACCCCAAGACGAGTCAACTCAAGGCGCAATTAGATCAGATGGACAAGTCGATCAAGGAGGAAATTGAACGTACGCGCGAGCACTTACGAGACGAGTTTGAAGCGGCGAAGAACGCTGAGTCCGCGCTAACCACTCAGTTGGATGGGCTCACAAAGCAGGCGTACTCTCTCAATGATAGCGCGATCCAACTCAAGATCCTTCAGCGAGAAGCGGAAGCAAATCGCCTTCTGTATGATGACCTTCTTAAGCGACTGAACGAAGCTGGCGTTGTGGCGAGTCTGAAGTCGACGAATGTCACGATTGTTGATGATGCAGTGGAGCCCGACAGACCCTCGAGCATTAGCAAGCGCATAGTCGTGCTACTTGGATTGTGTTTCGGATTGATTGTTGGGCTTGTTGTCGCCTTTGTACTCGATAGCGTCCATGATACGGTGGACTCCATTGAAGATGCTGAAGCTGCTGCGGGGACTCCGGTGGTGGGGATAGTACCAGAGTTCGAAGAAAATGCAAAAAAGTCGCGCGAAAACAAGGGTACAAGTGCTGCGAACGCAGATTCTCTCGGTCGGTACCTGTTCGTCTTGGCTTATCCAATCTCCCACATTGCCGAAAGTTTTCGCGCGATCCGAACCGCCGTACTCCTGTCCCGAGCAGACCACCCGCCAAAGACCATGGTCATAACGAGTTCTTTGCCGGGAGAAGGGAAGAGTACCGTTGCCGTCAATCTTGCCTTGGTGTTCGCTCAGCGCGACGCTCGTGTACTCCTGATAGATGGGGATATGCGAAAGGGAAGGTTGCATCGGTTCCTTGAGATCGACGGGTCCACTGGCTTGAGTGCGGTTCTTTCGGGAGGCGTGAAACTCAAGGATGCAATCACTGCCCTGCCAGCGTGTCCAAACCTGACCATATTGCCATGCGGTATGAGGCCCCCCAACTCGTCTGAACTGTTCGATTCTATTGCCATGTCAAACCTCCTCGAGGAAGCCACTCAGATGTTTGACCTAATTATCATTGATACGCCGCCCGTTTTGCTTGTGACAGATGCTGTCATTCTTGCCGACAAGGTGGATGTTACCCTGATTGTGACTCGGAGTCGCGTCACTAGGAGAGGTGCCCTCCAGCGACTTGTAGGAGTTCTTGGTGCCTCGGGCGCTAATTTGGTCGGGACTGTGCTGAACGGTGTCGATATGGGATCTCCTGGGTCCTATGCAGGGTACTACTACAGAGGGAGCGACTACTATGGAAGCTATGGAGATAATGATGCAGATAAAGACAAGAAGTAATGTCATTGCAGCGTTCGCCATGGAGTCCAGTCAAAAGGTTGTGATCCGGCCATGTCTGATGCATGCCGAGCAGGGAAGGGGGCTTTAGTGGGTGCACTTCGAGTAAATTCGCTGATCCTGGTGCTGGCAGTGTCGTTCTTGGGATCAACCATTTCCCATGCACAGGGTCAAACGGACCAAGGCGTGAGTCAGAAAAGCGATCCCACTTCCTCGCCTTTGGTTGTAGGTGCTGGCGATCTCATTGAAGTTGCAGTGTTCGATACGCCAGAGCTAAGCGGGAAGTTTCGCGTTAGTGAGAATGGTGAGATATCCTTCCCTCTGATAGGGGTTATTCATGTGAGTGACCTCTCGACCACCCAGATAGAGCAAGAAATCCGCAAGAGTCTCATAACTGGACAGCTTGTCCTCGATCCCCAGGTTTCGGTTATGATTGACGAATACTCAACCCAAGGGATCACAGTTCTTGGGGCAGTCGAAAAGCCAGGCGTCTTCCCGCCTATGGGCGGAAGATCCCTTTACGAAGTCATTTCACTTGCCGGTGGCCTTTCGCCCTTGGCGGGAATGACTGCAACTATCAGCCACCATGGAGACACGACTGGCACTGACGTTCTGATTCGTGATGAGCATGGGAAGATAAAAGGGGCCAATTTACCTCTACGCCCTGGCGATACCGTAGTCATTCAAAGGGCAGATGTCTACTATGTCTTGGGCGCAGTAACGAAACCTGGTGGGTTTGTCCTTGATCAGCCCAAGATTACGGTAACAGAGGCACTGGCTTTAGCGGAGGGGTTCACTCGGTCTGCGGCCTTAGGCAAAGCGACGATTTTCCGCCAGCAAGGCAATGAAATGGTAAAGATCGACCTGTCTTTGAAGCCAATTCTGGATGGGAAGATGACCGATATCGCACTCGAACCGGGGGATCTCCTCTATTTACCGGACAGCGCGGGTAAGGCACTCCTTTACCAAGGTCTTAATGGTGCTTTGGGGTCATTGGCATCAGCCTCCATCTATGCCATGTCTAATAAGTTCTAGAGAGCCTCCGACGCATAGCGCGAATGCACTTGGTAATCGAGTCGATTGCGGAGTCTGATCTTGGTAGCGAGTAGGCAGCGGCGCAGGGGCTATAGCCTACTAGTTTGTCTCGATTGCAGTAGACCGCGGGGTTGCGAGAGCGAACATCGTCGAGCAAGGTGAACTATGGGCTGGGACTTTCTTTTCGTCCCTAGAAATGTTGGCAATCTCAAGACTTGGGCAAGGAGTGGGAGTGGAAAAGAGGGGTCTACTGTTGAGATTTGGCAACCCATTCGTGTTTGGCGTGCTCCTTGTTATTGGCTTGCATTTGGGAACGGTCGCCTTCGGGAATTGGCTTGTACGGTACACCACAACTTCCGATGTCAACGGAACGGAGGTTGAGCAAGAAGCGAACTACGATGCCGAACCGCTCGCCTTACGAATAGGTACGCGATTGACATACCTTTCCCTCGCAGCGACTGGGATGTTCGTCGCCCTCGGGGCGTACCGGGACCGAACGCTTCATAGACATTTATTGATTTATCTCTGCATGTGGGGCTGGGTTCTTTACCTTCTGCTCGCCCGGACAACCGTGATTTCCGAGGTTTTGGGGACATACTCGCTTTTTGGGAATATCGCGCCTGGGACTATCGCGGCCGTTGGGTTGTTTTTTCTGGGTGCCAAGCGTGAGAGGTGGCCTCAACTTCGGGATGGATTTGTAATTCTCATCCTGGTTGCGAGCGTCATCGCGCTTGCGCTCGTGCCGTTTATAGATTTCGGCTCCAGGGCGTCTGGGCGACGCTATCTGGGGAATCTAACAAGCTTGCTGCAGTACACCGCCGTATTCCCTCTCTTGGCAGGAAACCCGAAGATCCGAAAACTCATTCGTACTATCCCGATAGTCTCAGTCCTTATCTGCGGCGTTCTCGTTCAGACGCGTACAACGTTTATCTTTGTGGGCGCACAGATAGTGATTGCGGCGTGGATCGAGCGCAAACAGATCCTTCTGATGATGGCCAAACGCAACCTCCGCAAGAATATCTTCGCTGGAGGCGCGCTCGCATTTCTATTACTCCTTGCAGCGACTTTCTTCGTTGCAACGGGCCCCCAGGCCCGGTCGCTTCAGGCGTTTGCGGACAGGCTTCAGGATGACACAAGATCAAGGCAATTTACTGATTTCTTCGATAAGGTTGAGCCCAAGACCTTACTGTTTGGAGCCGGTTACCCGACCGCTGGGGAGTTTTCCGGCGGCGGCATAGATGGCATCGATGTGGGCTACGTGGAGACTCTTTACACCGGCGGCGTGCCGGCCCTTTTATTCGTGCTCTGCTTCTTCACCTTGCCTGCGATAGGATCTCTTCGAGGGCGGCACAGCACAGAAGATCTAGGCGTACTTGCATGTTGCATCAGTTTTGCGCTCGGCCTGTGCTCTTCGTCCATTATCGATCTTCAACCCGAGGTGATCGTGATCGCTATACTGTCAGGAAGATGCTATCGGATTCTACGTGGCGGCGTTCCGCGTAACCAGGAGTTTGCTGTAGGGAGCTTTGCAATTTGACCTTGCGCCCTGGGATAGGCAAGGAAACTTGATTTAGAATGGTGTCTGGCAGGGTGAACTGCAATCTTACCAACGGGATAGGATGCGGAATGGGAAGTACACGGGAGCCGCAGGGTTCTTGCCCAATAATCGCTAAGTCGTGATCGCTTTCCACTTCCGAACGCCCCCTTAGGTGGAGCGGACTGCTGACTCCAGCTTTCAATTGGCGCGTCGGGAGCGATGAGGTGTAACCGCAAGAAGATATCCAGACCCTATAGCTGCAGAGGCTCGTTCTCGAAGGAGCGCTGGGCCTTAGGATGCGTATTCGATTCATTTCCTCAATTGCCCGAATAAGTATTTCTCTACTATTCTGGGTGCTTTGAAACAGCCATTCAAATAGGAATTAGGGGGCATATTATCAAGGTGCGCCAGAGGCTTACGAAATCGTTTTCGTTCTTCCGATCACGCTTATCCGATCCCGGGACGGAAGGAGGGCGCTCGAGCGAGCGATTCCGACGGATCGTGCTGACGACGATGTCGGCGAGTTTAGCAAGAATCATCGGACTTTCGGCTTCTTTGGTATCGGTGCCATTGACATATCGCTACCTCGGCGGCGAACGATACGGCATCTGGATGGTGCTTACGTCTTTCATCGCAGTGATGGCTTTTGCAGATTTGGGCATTGGGAATGGCGTCGTCAACGCGATTTCGGAAGCTTACGGGAGAGACGACCGGCAGTTAGCCAGGGAATATGTCACGAGCGCATTCGTTCTATTGTTCGCTGTAGGATCCGTGCTTGGACTAGTCGGCACACTTGCGTATCCGTTCATCCCATGGGTACGGCTCTTTAACGTTGCATCTCATTCAGCGGCGTCAGAAGGTGCACGCGCATTCCTCGTGCTGTTTTATTGGTTTGTTGTTAATATTCCCCTGAGTGTGATTACGCGTGTTCAGTCGGGTTTGCAAAAAGCGTACTGGTCACAGATAGTTACGGCTCTTGGAAACATTTTATCGCTGCTGGGTTTGTTGATTGTAGTTGCGAAGCACGGAAGTCTGGCGTGGCTTGTGTTCGCATCGACCTTCGGGACGATTGTGGCGACTGTGCTCAACGGATGGCTTCTGTTTGATCGGAATCCGTGGCTGATCCCGGAATGGCACGACTATCGCGGTGATAGGGCAAAGAGACTTCTTAAACTTGGCATATTATTTTTCGTGCTACAAGTTGCGGGCGCAGTTGGATACACATCTGACAACATTGTCATCGCACAGGTCCTAGGCGCTTCCGCTGTGGCCGTCTATGCTGTCCCTCAGAAGCTCTTCAGTTTTGTATCCATGATTGTATCGATGGGGACGGGCCCCCTGTGGCCGGCCTATGGAGAGGCCATGGCACGAGGCGACGCTGTTTGGGTGCGAAGGTGTTTTTGGGGATCTCTTCGAGCAAGTCTTGCCTTCTCGGTGCCGCTCTGTACAATCCTGGCGTTCGCTGGTCCATGGTTATTGCGCATAACAATGGGCAAATCACTCCATGCGCCGCTCTCGCTTTTGATTGTCTTAGGATTGTGGGGAATAGTTGCTTCTGCTTCACAGCCGATGGCTATGTTGCTCAATGGTGCCGGTGTCCTCAAAGAGCAGGCCGTCGTAGCTACAGTCGCTAGTATAGCGAACCTTCTGTTATCGATATTTCTCACCAAGCGCCTTGGGACGATCGGTGTCTGTCTGGGCTCGCTCTTCACTCAATTGGCAATAGTTTTTCCTGCCGGCTTATTCATGATTCGAAAGCTCTTCATGCGCCTTGACATGAGCCACACCATAAGCGACAGGAATTCGGTAATACCGTGCCAGATCGGCTCGGGCGGTGGCAGATGACTCATGAGAAATGGGGAGTTGGGAGATGAATTCAAGCGTTACGCTGCGCTTGCTAAGGCGTATGGCCAGGATGCTGACAATTCCGGAGCGCCTCGTGGCGAAAGTTAACGAGATGATTCTCCGAGAAGTATGCGACGCGCACGAAACAGTCCGCTTCTTCTCGGAGACACAAGTTCAGAATTCGCGTCTAGATCGAAAGCTTCTGGCGATTGACGAATGTTCTGTCATTCGCGGAGACTGTCGCGTTTGCCATCCATTGGGACATTTGAAAATTGGCTCCTATTGCTATATTGGGGATCACACTAGGATATGGTCAGCGATTGGGATTACGATTGGTAACAGAGTTCTGATCGCACATGGCGTGAATATCCATGACAACGATTCACATCCTAAATCAGCAGGGCAGAGACATGCCCAAATGCTCGATATCGTCGCTAGAGCTGCAGATCGAAGGACAAATGTTGGAATGGCGCCAATTATAATCGAGGACGACGTGTGGATTGGCTTTAATGCCGTGATCATGAAAGGCGTGAGGATCGGTAAAGGAGCAATTATTGGAGCCGCAACCGTGATTACCAAAGATGTTCCACCGTACGCGATCATGGTAGGCAATCCGGCTCACCAGGTCGGAACAGCCTCGGATTAGGGAGGCAGTCTTAGATTGGCTGAATGGCAGAAAGGTCTGAAGCTTCTGAAGAAGGCAAGAGATTTGCTGTTCAACGAACCGCATCGCTTAATGCTGAGAAGTAGAATATGCAGAAGAGGAATTCTCAGCTTGACACCGCATTCTCGGTACGATTCGATCAACCACGTGAGGACGTAGCACTTCGGATCGGCGATCGCTGCCTGCTGCACAGCAGTTTCATTTTCGAAAGCGAGACCGGTTTGATCACAGTCGGGGATGGTGTCTTCATCAATGGTGGTACAAAACTGATATCGCGTTCATCCATTGAAATAGGCAACGCTGTCACGATCGCTTGGGGTTGCGTGATTTATGACCACAACTCTCATTCGCTTTCCTATCTGGATCGCATCGCAGATCAGGAACAGCAACTGATCGACTTTCCGAGAGGCAACATGATCGCCAACAAGAACTGGCTCACTGTCGCCAGCGCTCCGATTAAAATCTGTGACTATGCGTGGTTGGGTTTTGATGTCGTTGTCCTAAAGGGCGTCACAATCGGCGAAGGAGCGATCATCGGTGCTAGTTCTGTGGTTACCCGTGATGTCCCGCCGTGGACAGTTGCGGCTGGGAACCCGGCGCGAGTCGTGAAGGAGATCCCTCAAGAACTACGTAAGAAGGATGGGCCCCCTTCCTCTGACGGGCTGCGCTGATTTTCCCCTGGTTGCCTTCAGCACTGATAGTGAGAAGCAGAAGAGTTGGTGCTCGTTCGGTTAAAGCATCTGACTGACATTGTGCAGAAACTCTCCGGGATAGGCTTCCGGCAACAAGTATTTAGGGCTGCGAAAGGAGACTACGAGTGATTGGCGATAGCGATGACGGCCAAGCCCTAATGGAGGACGCGAAACTTCGCGTGTTGGTGACTGGTGGCGGAGGATTTGTCGGCAGTCACTTGATTCGGCGACTCGTAGAGGATGGCCACTATGTTTTGTCCTTGGGCGGCAACCGCGCTGCGTCTGAAGTTGTGGAGGGAGCGCACTACATCTTCGGTGACATCTCTCGAAATACTTTGGAGACTGTAGATTTCATCCCGGATACCGTCTACCATCTTGCCGGCGGCTCATCTGTTGCTCGATCAATTGACGATCCCCCGGCTGATTTCATGATGACGGTCTACTCGTCCGTAATGCTGCTTGATTTTCTCCGCCGCAACTGGCAAGACGCATACCTGATCTATGTTTCAAGCGCAGCCATTTACGGAGAAGCGTCCCACACCACCGCGAGCCATGATCGGGAATGCTTGCCGATCTCGCCGTACGGCATGCACAAACGTCAAGTGGAGCACCTTCTGCTGGATCACGCGCGTATGTACAAGACACGGTCGGTCGTTCTGCGGCCATTTTCCGTGTATGGCCCTGGACTCCGCAAACAACTGTTGTGGGACGCGATGCAGAAGGCCGCGGGCGGCTCTTACGAATTCTTTGGCACAGGACGGGAATTGCGCGATTGGGTTTACGTCGCGGACCTTGTAGAATGTCTCATTCAGATTCGTAATCTTGCTTCCGTCAAAGTTCCAGTATTCAATGCCGGTACGTGCACGGCTACCTCAGTTCGCGACATTATAACTGAGCTTTACAGCGCTGCAGGGATTCCGCAGGTCCCCAAATTCATAGGTCAGTTCAAGGAGGGAGATCCGGATCGTCTGGTCGCCGATGATTCTGCCGAAGGAACTCTAGGGCCACTATTTACCACTCCGCTCCGTGATGGGCTCCGCGCCTTTGCGAAGTGGTATCAGTCGGGAGGAAAGCATGCTTAAGGTCGGCTTGATCCTATCGCTGAGGGGAACGTGGAAAGGGGGAATCAACTACTTTCACAATCTCCTCAGCTGTTACAGGGAACATCCAGATCCAGAACTGAAGGTCTTAATCTTCACAGAGCACCCTGAAGATGCTGCAAAGTATGAAAGTGACGCAATCGAGGTTCATCAACTTCCCACGATAACAAAGGATAGCCCATGGTATCTACTGCATCGGGTATTTAAGAAAATTCGTGGCTACGACCCTGTTTTGTTGCGGCTCTTGGAACACCATAAGATTGATCTTCTTTCGTATTCGAGTATTGGCCGGCAGAGGCGCGTCGATACCCTCCACTGGGAGCCTGATTTCCAGTTCAAGAGACTTCCACAGTTCTTTGACCCGAAAGTCATTGCGTATCGCGACGCCAATGTGGCGAATGCACAATTATGGGGCAAGATCCTTCTCAGCAGCCAGGCAGCTGCGAACGATTTTCGTCACTACTATCCAGAGCTCTCCTCGGTGAAGGCTCATGTGATGCACTTTTCAAGCTCCGAAGTACTCCAAGTTCAACCTGAGTCCCGTAAGGTACTCGCATCTAAGTTTCCCGTCGACAAGCCATACTTCTTCCTGCCAAATCAGTTTTGGAAGCACAAGAATCATAGGGTTGTAGTTGATGCGTTGCTTTTGGCCGACCCAAGTATAAGGGTGATCTGCACGGGGTTGATGGAAGACTACCGCGATCAGGCCCATGTGCCGCGGCTATTGGAGGCGGTCAGAAACGCTGGCTTGCAGGATCGATTCATTTGTCTTGGAGTGGTACCGTACTACAGTCTGGTAAGCCTGATGCACAATTCGATCGCAGTGCTTCAGCCTTCGCTCTTTGAAGGCTGGAGTAGTTCAGTGGAGGAGGCGAAGGCAATGGGAAAGCGAGTAATCCTCTCGAATATCGATGTTCATTTGGAGCAGGCTCCCGAGCGAGGGAACTATTTCCATCCGGATTCCCCTGACGAACTCGCGGCCTGCTTGAACCTTGCAAACTCTGAATACTCCGCAGAGATAGAGGAGAGCTTTGTCCGTCAACGGCCTCAGCGTAAGTTGGAAATGGCTCGAGCGCAGGCGGATGCTTTTGCGCGAATCATGACAATCTCTTGTGGAGATACGACAGTCGCAAAGCTACCGAACTGATAGGCTGAAGCGCGCGAGGGGCTCCCATGTGACCGTTGGGGTAGCTGGGACAAAACACTCAGGAATCTTGAGATTGCTTGATGATTGACAACATTGAGGACGCGATACTATGCCAGAAAAGGCCAGGATACTCTTCCTGATACATAGCCTCGGAGGAGGCGGATCCGAGCGGATCATCTATCTCTTAGCTGCCAATTTGGAGAGCAAGAAGTACGAAGTTCACATGGGCCTGATGCGCAGTCAGGATGAAACAGGTGCAAGGCCCATGCCCCCTTCAGTTGCAGTTCATCGGATGGGAGTAACGAATGTAAGATATATCTTTTGGAAGCTTTTCAAACTCATTCGCGAAGTGAAGCCAGAAGTCATTTTTTCTGGAATAACTTATGTGAATTTTGCAGTCCTGCTATTGCGTCCGTTTCTTCCGCGTTCGCTTCGAACAATCGTCCGCCAAGAAAACACCGCATCAGCTGCGCACAAGAGTGTTGTCACGCGGTTTCTGTATCGACTTCTTTACCCGAGAGCAGATGCGATTATCTGCCAGTCCGAGGCGATGGCAGATGACTTGAGCGAGAACTTCGGCATACCCCGGAATAAGATCCGTGTATTGGCCAATCCAATTTACGTGGAGAGAATCAACTCCGTGAGCCTTCACGAGCCCGCTGGAGAACGGCCTCTCTGGCCTCGACTCCTGGCGGTAGGTAGGTTGGCAAATCAGAAGGGGTACGATCTCCTACTCCCGGCGCTTTGTGATATTAGGAAAGAATATCCATCGCTCTCGCTAACTGTTCTTGGCGAAGGCCCCGATTTGCCGGCGCTTTTACTGATGGTTCGCAATCTTGGACTGGAGGAGGTTGTTCATTTTGAGGGGCACGTTGACCACCCCTCACTCTACTATGATTCCGCAGCTCTGTTCGTTTTGCCCTCTCGCTTCGAAGGGATGCCAAATGCGATGCTGGAAGCCGCTACCGCGGGGCTGCCGGTCGTGACGACACCATGCTGCGGCGGAGTATGTGACCTTGTCCAAGGGGCGCCTGGCGTGTGGGTGACGAGAGATATATCATCAATTGCCTTGCGAGATACGATACTAAAAGCTCTTGCCGCGCTGAAGTCAATCCAGTCCGGACCAACAGTCAATCCACGATTCGCTCACCAATTCTTGGCTCCATTCGAGCTTTCCGTCGCTGTTCAAAAGTATGAATCAGCGATCGATTCGGCCTTGGCGTTGGGTTGACCTGCCCCCATTCTCTCAACCATTCATAACTAGAGATTCTGGTTTAGGTTTTGGCGAAGGAGTTGTCTCCTTGCCGCCGTCGTGGCTGTGTAAA
>Ga0302265_1001463_pt1 | contig 13801 bp, 12 predicted proteins | sample III_Bog_E1_1_FD_194556 | JGI IMG/M metagenome (GOLD analysis project Ga0302265, IMG submission 194556) | Peat permafrost microbial communities from Stordalen Mire near Abisko, Sweden - III_Bog_E1_1 | ecosystem: Environmental > Terrestrial > Soil > Wetlands > Peat | place: Sweden: Abisko...
GCATTCCGTCACGAACGCGGTGAAGGTGACGCTCTTCTTTGACACCGCCAATGAGGAATTTTACCCGGACATCGTGGCGCTGCTGAACGAATACCGCGCGGTGAACAAAAACATTTCCATCCGCACGGTGGACTATGTGCAGGATCCCGGCGAGGCCGAAAAGGTGAAGGCGCAATACAAGCTGGCCGGCGCCGACAACAAGGACCTGGTCATCTTCGATTGCAATGACCGCGTGAAGACGGTCTCCGGCGCGGCCATCACGCAATACACGCTCGAGCAGGTGCCGAACGAGAAGGAACGCGAGTTCCGGAAGAAGCCGGTCGCCTTCTCCGGCGAGAAGATTTTCACCGCAATGCTGATGGCGTTGCAAAACGCGCGGCCGCTGCGCGCGTATTTCCTGCAGGGTCACGGCGAGCCGTCGCTCACTGACAACGGGAATTTCGGCTACCTGAAGTTCGCCTCCGTGCTCCAGCAAAATTCCATCGTCGTGACGAACCTCGAGCTGCCCGACACCGCCGAGATCCCGATGGACTGTAACCTCCTCGTCATCGCCGCGCCGGCGGCGGCGTTCGCGGATTCGGAGCTGCAAAAGATCGGCCAGTATCTCGCGCAGGGCGGCCGGCTGCTGCTGCTTTTTGATTATGCCTCGCTCAAGCATCCCACCGGGCTGGAGGAGGTTTTGCGGCGTTGGGGCATCAACGTCCTCGCCGACATCGTGCAGGACCCGCAGAACACCATCACCGGCCAGGACATCAAGGTGCGGTCGTTCGGCGACCATCCGGTGGTGAATTCGCTCGCGGACTTTTCGCTCCAGCTGGTGCTGCCGCGCCCGGTGGAAAAAATCAATCTGCCGAACCCGCCCGTCAACGCGCCGGAGGTGACGCAACTCGCCCTGACCGGCCCCAACGCCACGCTCACCGGCGACCGGAGCGACCCGCCGCGCAGCTATTCGCTCATCGCCGCCGCCGAGCAGAAGCCCACGCCCGGCGTCGCGAACCTGCGCGGCAACACGCGCCTCATCGTGGCCGGCGACTCGATTTTTCTCGGCAACTATTACATCGAGGGCGGGGCCAACCGCGATTTCCTGAACAGCGCCGCCAACTGGCTGCTGGACCGGCCGCAACTAATTGAAGGTATCGGCCCGCGGCCCATCACGGAATTCCGCCTGCTCATGACGCAACATCAACAACAGCAGCTCCGCTGGCTGCTGCTCGGCGCGCTGCCCGGCGGCGTGCTGTTTTTCGGCTGGCTCGTCTGGCTCGTGCGCCGCCAATGAAATCCAAGACCACCGCCCTCTGGTTCGTGCTCGCGGCTTTGCTGTTCGCGGGCGTCTGGCTTTCCCAGAAATTTCTCTCGCCCGCCGCGCCGGCGGCCGCGACCCTGCTTTCCGATTTGCGCGCCGCCGATTTGACCGCCATCCAGATCAGCCCGGCCAATGCACTGGAAATTTCCGCCGTCCGCACCAACGGCGCGTGGCAGCTGGAAAAACCGCTGGCGTATCCGGCGCAGACCGCCGCCATTGAGGCGCTCACCGGCGCGCTGGAAAAACTCACGCCCGCCACCCGCCTCACCGCCGCCGAAATTCGCAGCCACAAGAATGCCGACGCCGATTTCGGCTTTGACAACCCGCAGTTCTCGCTCGTCATCGCGGGCGGCGACCGGCGCTGGCAGTTGATTGTCGGCAACAAGACCGCGCCCGGCGACCAGGTGTTCATCCGCGTCGTCGGTTTGGACGGCGCGTTTGTGACGGACGCGGGCTGGCTGCAACTGCTCCCGCATTCGGCGGACGAATGGCGCGACACCGCGCTCGTGGCCGCCGCCGGCACGACCGACTGGATCGTGGTCACCAACGGCGCGAAGGCCATGGAGTTCCGGCGCGACCCGACGAACCGGCTCTGGCGCATGGTTCGGCCGCTGGAGACGCGGGCGGACGGCGGGCGCATCGCCGCTGCACTACAGCAGCTCCAAGCCGGCCACGTCACGCAGTTTGTCACCGATGACCCGCGCACTGATTTGACCAGCTACGGTTTACAGCCCGCCGACCTGGACGTGTGGCTGGGGCATGGCACGAATTTTACCACCGCCGTCCACGCCGGAAAAAATTTGTCGGAAAATTCCCCGCTGCTCTACGCGCGGCGCGAGGGCTGGAACTCCGTCGTGTCCGCCGGCAGGGACGTGTTCGCGCCGTGGCGCGGCGCGGTGAACGATTTCCGCGACTCGCACCTGTTCACGCCCACCGCGCCGGTCGCGGAAATCGAGGTGCGCGGCGAAAATCCGTTCACGCTGCAACAGCGCGGCTCGAACGACTGGGTGGTGGCGGGCGAGAAATTTTCCGCCGACCTCGAGAACGTGCAGAATTTCCTCAAGCTGCTCGCCGGCCTCCGCGTCTCTGAATTTGTGAAGGACGTCGTCACCGCGCCGGATTTGGCAGGCTTCGGCTTCACGCCGCCGGCGCGGCAGATCATCCTGCGCGGCACGGCCGGCGACTCCAACAGCGTGCTGGCGCAACTCCTTTTCAGCACAGCCGAGACGAACCGCGTGCTGGTGAAACGTGGCGACGAGGATTTTATCTACGCGATCAAGCCGGCGGATTACAACAGCCTGTTCGGGGACGGCAGCCTGTTTGCGGCCGGCTGGCAATTCCGCAACCGCCGCATCTGGAACTTCACCGAGGCGGACGTCGCGCAGGTCACGCTGCAACAGAATGGCAAGACGCGCACCCTCGTCCGCACCGGCGAGAACAAGTGGTCGTTCGCGCCCGGCTCGCAGGGCATCATCAATCCGCCCGCCATCGAGGAGGCGGTGCACCGGCTCGGCGGGCTCACGGTCGCCGGCTGGGTGGCGCGCCACGTCACCGCGCCGGAAAAATTCGGGCTGAACCCCGGCAACCTTTCCCTCACCGTCGAGCTGAAGTCCGGCGAGAAATTAAGCGTGGATTTCGGCGCGGAACTGGCACAGGCGCAGACCGCGCTGGCGGCGGTGACCTACGACGGCGAACGCTGGGTGTTTGTCTTTCCGCCGATCGTTTACCAGTTTGTCGCGAACTACCTGACGATCCCGCCCAGCGCGCCGTGAAATAATTTTTCTGCCCGGCGACATGGCTGCGGCAAAACCACCGCGAAGCTCAATCGTGGTATTCCCGGAAAACCGCCGCCGTCGCGCTGGCCGGATCGAACACCGCATAAACGCCGCCGCGCTGGTGTTCCTCCGATTCCTTGAAGACGCGCTGGAAGCACAGGACATGGTTCATCGGTGGCAGACATTGAAACAGCCGGGTGCCGTTATGCGCCGAGTGTTCGAGCCGCTGCTGGAATTCAAAGGCGTCCGCCGGCACCAGTTTCGCCCCGGCGACCATCGCCTGGAAATCCTTTGGCCCGGTGTGGAACACCGCCAGCCATTCGCTGCGCAGAAACGTCGAATAACCCGCGACTCGCACCTGGCTGGCCGACGCCGGCGCATTCCCCAGACAAATGTAAGCCAGCCGGTGAGCGGGCGATTTGTCCGCGCCCAACAGCCCGAGCGCCAGCGTCACCACCAACGCCGGACCCACCAGCAATGCCAGCGCCGCCGGCATTTTCAATGAGCGCTTCTCGATCAAAACCTTGGTCAGCGCGAAGACCGTGCTGCCCGCGCCACCGACCAGCACGCTGACCGGAATGAACGGCAACAACGCCATCGCGCAGGCCTGGCCGAAAAACTCATAGGTGCCGTAATGCGTGGCGAGGAAGAAAAGGATGCCCACGCTCACCAGCCCGGTATCCAAAACCCAGAGCCACCAGTAATCCATGGGCCGCAGGTTCGCGCCGGATTGGTTTTCAGTTGCCTTCACGTCCGCATCAGGAAAGCCGACTGCTTGGCAAACGCAAGGTTTTACCCATGCTAGTTGTTCATGGCCTCGATGGCATCGAACAGGATCTGCATCTGAAAAGGTTTCCACAGCATCAGCCCCCCGATGCGCCGGATAAATTCCTCAATCTTTTGCTCACCCTGATGTCCGGTCATGAAGATGAACCGTTTGCACAGGGGCGGGCGGACGCGTTCCACCGCCGCATAAAACATGTCGCCGGGAAAGTTGGGCATCACCATGTCACAAAGAATAATGCCAAAATCGGCGGCCATGATTTTTTTCAGCCCGTCGGCGCCATTGGCCACGACGGTGACCGCATATCCCCGCATTTCGAGCGATTCTTTCAACTGGCTGGCGAAGGCCGCATCATCCTCCAAAATCAGTATGGCTTTGCGCCCCACCGTCTCGGTGTCATCCGAAATCTCGTAAGTCTTCAGGGGCTCCGGGATTTCGCGCCGCCGCATCGAATCATAGTTGCTCATAGCGTCAATGGCCGCATTCCGGTTTCATTTGGGATTCAACCGGCCGGCGTTTGGCCGGCAGATGAAATCGAAGGTGCGTTTCACGCCCTGAATTTAAAACCCGTTTACCGCCGGTTCAATCTATTTCTCTAAACCAGGCCGGCGCGGGCCAAGGCGACGGTTGTGTCGGTCTGTGACCGATGATGGGTGGCCGTCCGCAAGGACCACCGCGTCGCTATCGGAAACCAGGCAAGCATTGCTCCGGCACGGCGCTTTAAAGACCAACTTCGACGTTCCCGAGTTCAAGTCTTGGATTCAAAGGTTGAGGTCGGGCGTCCAAATGTTCAGGTCTGGAATCCCAAAGTTGAAGATTTAAACCGCCCTAAACCTTCCGGCGTCGCGCACCGCCACCGGCTCTTTCAGAACCAACGCTCAGGCTTTAAGCGAGGACATCCTCGTGCAATGAGAGGATTGCAACGCGTTAGGCGAATCAATCCTAGCTCAATACGATGACACAGGCCTGTAGTAAGACTATGTCGTCGTGTTTCAAGACGGCACAAACGCAGGGCAAGCGAAGACAGGCTTTTGGCAATAGGCGTTTGGCTCTCAACCAGCCGATGTTGTATTTCTACCAGAGTAACGAGGCGTTCGGAACGACAAGGTTGCCCGCCAAAACCTTTGATTTGCCAATAAAACATCGCATTTGCCTATGAATCCCTACGAAATTCCCACTGCGGTTCAACCCCTGCCCAATCGCGCGCTGGTGTTAGCAGCGATAGCTAACGAAAGTCGCTGGATTATTCTCAAAGAATTGGCCAAAGGCGAGCCGCGCATGACCATCGAACTGGCGCGGCTCATCGGGAGCAGCCCGGACGCCACCGCCAAGCAGATGATCATGTTGCGCCGCGCCGGCTTGGTGGAGCAGGTTTACGGCAAGCTTTACACGATCCCGAAAAATATCTGCCGCAGCCCGGCCAGCCTGTCGTGGATTTCGGTCATTGCCTGCTGCGATTGGACGCGGCCCAGACTGCCAGCCCGTGAAATCGGGGAGGTGATGTTTGCGGACGGCTGCCGCCAAAGCTTCGCCGGTGGCCGAGTCCAGGCACTCCCATTTTTTCAACGTCGCGTATTCCGTCAACGGGATGGAATTGTGACACATCGTCCATAGACACATCGGCAACTAGCGTTTTAACTGGTGGCGTGTCCGAGCGAAAACATCAAAGCGCGAATGGGCCTGCTGGGAATTCCAAATCGTTGAAGAGAAAAATTCCCGTGCAAGCGAAAACCACATTGCCGACCGAAATGACGGACGCGGAGATTGAAAAAAAGTTTCAACTCCTGAGTAACGACCACAGTTTGCTGAAACGTTATGCTTGCGAAAATTGTTTTAAGACCGGCAAACGCGGAACTCCGTTCGGAATCAAATTTTTCTATCGCGGTAGCGAAAATTGGCCGCAAAGAGTTCCACCAGTTGGATCGGAAGCTGAGGCAGGCTGCGTAGGTTGCGGCTGGTATGATTTTGCAAAATGGCGCGAGGCGCTGAACCTCAAGCTATCTCGTAGAAAAGTCCCAAGTTAGTCGGATAAAGCAATGAGTTGATTTCTTGGCAAACTCACGCACCAATGACAAAAGAACTTTGCTGAAGACTTTCGCCAACTCGGTGGAGAGGCATTTTCAATTGCGATGGAAATGAGCTGCTGTTTCTGCACCAGCGTAAAACCAGGGCATCAAAGACATGATTTTGTCTGACTTTTCCAGATTGTGTTTTGCACATAGCAAACGAACATTGTCTGCAGTCAAACTGCTTCCACCTTTAGAAAACGGAATGTCATGGTCGTAATGCAAATGAACTTTTGATCCACACCTCACACAGCACCCATGATCTCGCCGCCACACTTCCACTTTTACATGAGTCGGAATCAGACGCGTGTGGGGAAGTTCTTTGATGCGACCAAGAATTTTCCTTTCAACTGACTTGAGATGAAATTTGAAAACTTTGCGTCCGTTGCTAGGGACTATTTGTGCATCAATTAATTCAAAGAATCCTTTGTAACACCAAATCCCGCCATCAATCTTCTCGTAAACTTTAATCAATTCTGGCTTCTTGCGGAGACCACTCTTGAAATCCATCGCCACCCGAAAAAATTTTCCATTTTCCGTCCATCCACCTTTTGGGGTTTGTAACGGTTGATCAATTGTTTTTGGATCTGGACTGCCTGCATATCGAGGCTGGTCATGTCCTTCATAGATCAACGTGCCAGTTGCTTCATCCACAGCATCAGCGTAAGGAGCATTTTTTCGAAGCGACATCAGGAACACAGAATAGCTTTTTCCGATTCCAAAATTCATTCCACGTTGAAGATTTGCGTCTTCAGCACTAACTAATTGTGCGTAACTAATAATATCGTCAACTTTCATTTCAACGAGCGATGTGACACATCGTCAACATGAAAGCAAGAAGTTTTTCACTTCGGCATTTCCAATTTCACCTTCGCCGCCACCTGCGCCACGTCTTTGTCGCCGCGGCCGGAGAGGTTCACGATGATGAGCGCGTTGAGAGGTGTTTGCAGCATATTTTTATTTCTTCTTCCGTCGGTGGGTGAGCTGTTTAACTGCCGCCTCAAAATCTTCGTTAGGTTTAGCTGCTTCTTCGGCCAGCCGCTTTTTCCTGAATTTATCGTATTGCCTGCCCGCCAGTTCTTCAGCGAGCTGATGCGACACCTTGCCCATGTTTTTCAGAATGTCCCGGTCATTGAGGGTCAGAAAATCATCCAGCTTTTTGATCCAGTCGCGCATATACATCACCTTGCCCGACCGCGCCTGTAGTTCGGCAAAATCCAGATACTGGGAGACAATCAGGTTCATGACCTCCATTTCATCTTGGTTCAGATAATTTTTGGCGACGGTCACGTCAGTTTTCTGGATACGGCTGCCCTTCCACGCGGTCAAACCCATGTTGGGCTTGTCGGCATTGGCGCGTTCGGCAATCAGTTCCGCCGCCGTGCGACCGTGAACCGCCCAGTGCATCTTGTTCTGCACCGCTGCAAAAAAATCAAAGGAGACTTCCGCCCTGGCATCGTAATCCACGCTGGTCGTATAAATGTCCAAAATTTTGCGGTAGAAATTCTTTTCCGACGCCCGGATGTCCCGGATGCGGGCAAGCAATTCATCGAAATAGGAGGTCTTGCCTTCTTTCAGCCGCTCATCGTCCATCGTAAAGCCTTTGACGATGTATTCGCGCAGCCGCTGCGTCGCCCAAATGCGGAATTGCGTGCCGCGATGGGATTTCACGCGGTAGCCGATGGAGATGAACACGTCGAGGTTGTAGTGCTGCGTGTCGTAGGTTTTGCCATCCTGGGCAGTTATCCGGAAATTCCGGATAACTGATTCTTGCGACAATTCCCCTTCTTCGAAGATGTTTTGGATGTGTTCGTTGATGGTTCTCACATCTTTCTGGAACAACTCCGCCATCTGTTTTTGAGAAAGCCAAACCGTTTCGCCCTCCGTCCGAACAACAAGACGGGTTTGCTTGTCTTCGGTTTGATAAAAAATAAATGCTGGCGGCTTTTCTTCCATAAGCGTCTTCCGGTGCTGACCTATTTCGGCATTTCCAATTTCACCTTCGCCGCCACTTGCGCCACGTCTTTGTCGCCGCGGCCGGAGAGGTTCACGATGATGAGCGCGTCCTTCGGCATCTTCGGCGCGCGCACCATGCACTCGGCCACGGCGTGGGCACTTTCGAGCGCGGGGATGATGCCCTCGAGCCGGGCGAGCTTCATGAAGGCTTCGAGTGCCTGGTCGTCGGTGGCGTAGGTGTATTCGGCGCGGCTGGCGTCTTTCAAAAAGGCGTGTTCCGGTCCCACGGCGGCGTAATCGAGTCCGGCGCTGACGCTATGCGTGGATTGGATCTGGCCGAATTCGTCCTGCAAAATATAGCTGCGCGTGCCCTGCAAAACGCCGAGCGAGCCGCCTTGAAACCGTGCCGCATGCTGCTCCGGCTTGATGCCCAGTCCGCCGGCTTCCACGCCGACGAGTTTTACGGATTTGTCGTCGAGGAACGGATAAAAAAGTCCGATGGCGTTCGAGCCGCCGCCGACGCACGCGATGAGTATGTCCGGCAGGCGCTTTTCCTTCTCCAAAATCTGCGCGCGCGCCTCGTCGCCGATGATGCGCTGAAAATTCCGCACCATCACCGGATAGGGATGCGCACCGTAAGCCGTGCCGAGAATGTAATGCGTGTTGCGGAGGTTCGTCACCCAGTCGCGCATGGCTTCATTGACGGCTTCCTTCAGAGTTTTTTGACCCGCGTGCACCGGCACGACGTCCGCGCCGAGCATTTTCATGCGATAAACATTCAGCTCTTGCCGCTGGCAATCCACCGCGCCCATGTAGATGACGCATTTCATCCCGAACATTGCGGCGACAGTAGCGGAAGCAACACCATGTTGCCCCGCGCCGGTTTCGGCAATGATCCGGGTCTTGCCCATGCGCTTGGCGAGCAGGATCTGGCCGAGGGCATTGTTGATCTTGTGCGCGCCGGTGTGATTCAAATCCTCGCGCTTGAGATAAATCTTCGCGCCACCGAGTTCCTTGGTGAGGCGCTCGGCAAAATAAAGCGACGATGGCCGGCCGACAAATTCCGTGAGATAATACGAAAGCTCGCGCGCAAATTCGGGATCGTGCTGCGCGCGGAAATATTCCGCTTCCAATTCCTGAAGCGGGTGCATCAACGTCTCGGGCACATAACGTCCGCCGTATTGGCCGAAATGGCCGGTGGCATCGGGCAAATTCAAATTGGCAACTGCGCTCATGCCATGATTCTCACGCAAAGGCGCAAGGCGCGCAAAGAGAATTTATTTAACCCGCAATGGAGTCGGCCATTAACGCGCCGCGGGCTTGGCCTGCTTGCGCAGTTCCCGGAGATGGCGATAGCCGACGAGCTTTTTGTTCTTCTCATCCCAGAGCCGGTAGGTGGCGGACTTGAAGCTGGAGAACAGGGTGATGGGCTTCACCTGCTGGAAGAGCGGGTCGGCCTGGTGGCATTTTTCCAGGTTATAGTTGGGAATGCGCGGACTCAAGTGATGAATGTGGTGAAAACCGATATTGCCGGAAAACCATTGCAGTATGCGCGGCAGCTTGTAGAAAGAGCTGCCTTGCAGCGCCGCCGCGACGTAGCTCCAGTCCTCGCCGCGCTCCCAGTAAACGTCCTCAAACTGGTGCTGGACGTAAAACATCCAAACGCCCGCGCCGCCGGCGACCATCAGGATGATCAACTGGATGATGAGATAGGCCTTGAGGCCGACCAGCCAGCTCAAACCGAGCGCCATGCCAAGGATGGCCGCGTTCATCGCCCAGACGGAATGGCGTTCGCGCTCGCTGGCCTTGGCCGCCGGAACCCGCTGCTTGATCAGGAACAAAAACAGCGGCGCGACGACAAACAAAATGAAGGGATTGCGCGACAGCCGGTAGGCAAATTTTTTCCAGCGCGACGATTCCAGGTATTCCTGCACGGTCATCGTCCAGACATCACCGACGCCGCGCTTGTCGAGATCGCCCGCGCTGGCATGATGGATGGCGTGTTCCCAGCGCCAGTGATAATACGGCGTGAAGGTCAGGACGCCGGTGAAAAATCCCACCGTGTCGTTGGCCGCGCGCGACTTGAAATACGAGCCATGGCCGCAGTCGTGAAAAATGATGAACACGCGCACGAGAAACGCCCCGGCCAGCACTGCCAGCGGCACCACCAGCCACCACGACACCGCCAAGCACAGGTGCATCAGATACCACAGCGCGCCATACGGCACGACCGTGTTAATGATCTGCCACAACGCGCGTCCCAGCGACGGCTTCTGGTATTCGGCGACAATCTCCTTCCACGCCGCGTTGTCGGCGGGCGTCTGGGCGGAGACGGGATTGGCTTCGTTGTTCATAGGACTCAAAGCAGTCTAGCCCCTATTTGGACAACCGCAAACCCAGACTTTGGGCGCGGCACCCTATTTTTCCGGCGGCAGGCCGGCGGGGAATTTTAATCTACCATAAATCCGGCCACGTCGGCCGCCCGCGCCGGAAATTTTTGCGCAAGCTCAGCTCGCCTTCACCGCCGCGACGAGCGCGTTGAGCGAAGCCTTGGCGTCGCCGAACAGCATGCGCGTATTGTCCTTGTAGAACAAATGGTTTTCGATGCCGGCGAAACCGGCGGCCATCGAGCGTTTCATCACGATGCAGGTCTTGCAACGGTCGGCGTCAATGATCGGCATACCGTAGATCGGACTGGACTTGTCTTCGCGCGCGGCAGGATTCACCACGTCGTTGGCGCCGATGACGAGACAAACGTCCACGCGATCCATCGAAGGATTGATCTGTTCCATTTCGATGAGCTGGTCGTAAGGAACATTCGCTTCGGCGAGTAAAACATTCATGTGGCCGGGCATGCGGCCGGCGACGGGGTGAATTGCAAACTGCACTTCCACGCCGCGCTTGCCGAGCTCGTCGGAAAGTTCGCGCACGGAATGCTGCGCCTGCGCCACGGCCATGCCGTAGCCGGGAACAATCACGACGCGCTGCGCGTAGGCCAGCAGCAGCGCCACTTCGTCGGCTTGAATCGGTTTGACGGTGCCGGCAATGCCACTGGCCGCCGCCGTCGCCCCGCCGCTGGAGCCGAATGCGCCAAACAAAACATTCGTCACCGGCCGGTTCATGGCTTTGCACATGAGCAGCGTGAGCAGCGTGCCGGACGAGCCGACCAGCGTGCCGGCGACAATCATGGCGTTGTTGTGAATCGCAAAACCGTCCGCCGCGACCGCAAGGCCGGTGAAGGAATTCAACAGCGAAATCACGACCGGCATGTCCGCGCCGCCGATGGGCATGACCATCGCGATGCCGAAAAACAGCGCCAGCGCGAACATCGCGATGAAGGCGGTGACCGCATTGCCGCCGGTGGCGTTGAATGTCAGCCAGCCGCCCAAGCCGAGAATCACCAGCCAAATCAGGCCATTGAGAATGTTTTGGCCGGGGAACGTGTGCGGCTTCTCAAATTTTCCTTCCAGCTTCAGATACGCGATGATGCTGCCGGAAAACGAGAGCGAGCCGATCAGCGTGGCGAACAGCATGGGCACCGTGATGAACGCCGTGACCGGTTCCGCGCCGTGCGCGTCTTTCAAAAATTCCAGGCTCGCGACCAGCGCTGCCGCGCCGCCGCCGAGGCCGTTGAAAAGCGCGACCATTTGCGGCATCGAGGTCATCTTCACCGAATACGCGCCGATCGCGCCGATGATCAGGCCGATGACCGTGCCGATGACGATGAGCGTGTAATTAAAAGTCCAGCCGTGGGACCAGACCGAGCTGCCGTCGGTTTTGAGCAGCGCGCACAGCGCGATGAACATGCCCGCCGCCGCGACCAGATTGCCGGTCCGCGCGGTTTTCGGCGAACTCAGAAACTTGATGCCGAGAATAAATAAAACCGAGACGCCGATGATGATGAGAGGGACGATTTGAGAACTCATGGCTATTTCTTTTTCTTGAACATTTGCAGCATCCGGTCCGTGACCATGAAGCCGCCGAACACGTTGGCCGATCCGAAAATCACCGCGACAAAACCGAGCACCTGCGTGAGCACGCTGTCCGCATCCGCCAGCACCAAAATGCCGCCGAACAAAATGATGCCGTGAATGGCGTTCGTGCCGGACATCAGCGGCGTGTGCAGCATCGAAGGCACTTTGGAAATCACCTCAAAGCCGACAAAGACGGCGAGAATGAAAATGAACAGAATGTTGGTATCCATAAAAAATCAGTTTGGTTTGGGCAGCAGTTTCTCGTTCACGATTTTGCCGCCGTGCGTAATGAGGCAGCCTTTGATGATTTCATCGTCGAGCTTGAGCACAAAGGTCTTTTCTTTTTTGTCCCAGAATTCCTCGACGAGCGCCACGAGGTTCGCGGCATAAACCTGGCTGGCGTGCAGCGGCACGCGGGCGGGCAGGTTGGCGACGCCGACAATTTTCACACCCTTGCGGTCGGTGACTTGGTCATAAACGACGCCTTCAACATTGCCGCCGCTCTCGACCGCCATGTCAATCACCGCGCTGCCGGGCTTCATTGCGTCGAGCATTTCGTTGGTGACCAGAATCGGCGCGCGCCGGCCAAACACTTGCGCGGTGGTGATGACAATGTCCGAATCGCCGCAGGTTTTCTTCATCGCGTCGCGCTGTTTTTGAATCTGCTCCTCGGTCAGCGCTTTCGCATAACCTTCCTTCGTCTGGCCGGTTTCGCCGAGATCAATTTTCAAAAACTGCGCGCCGAGCGATTTCACCTGTTCCTCGACCACCGGCCGTGTGTCGTAAGCCGTGACTTTCGCGCCGAGCCGTTTCGCCGTGGCAATCGCCTGCAACCCGGCGACACCCGCGCCGATGATGAAAACCTTGGCTGGCAGAATCGTGCCCGCCGCCGTGGTCATCATCGGAAAAATTTTGTTCACATGACTCGCGGCCTGAATCACCGCGACGTAGCCGCCGAGATTCGCCTGCGAAGAAAGCACGTCCATTTTTTGCGCCCGCGTCGTGCGCGGAATGAATTCCATGCTGATGGCGCTGACACCGTGCTCGGCAAATTTCTGGACTAATTCCTTTTCGTTGAACGGATCGAGCAGGCTCGCGTGAATCGCGCCTTGCTTGAGCCACGCGATTTCTTCCACCGGCGGTTTGCGCAGGCGCAGCACGATGTCGCCGGAGCTGACGAGCGCCTTGCGGTCGGCGGTGATGATCGCGCCGGCTTTCAGATAGGCTTCGTCGGAAAATCCGGCGGCCAGGCCGAGACCGGCCTCGACTTCGACTTGCGCACCGAGCTTGACCAGTTTGCCGACGCTGTCCGGCGTGAGCGGCGCCCGGGTTTCGCCGGGGTGAGTTTCGCGGGGAACGGAAATCTTCATGGCTTGAATTTACATGGGATAATATCAAGCTTTTGCCACAAGCAACCCATTTTTTGGCATTAAAATTTTTCGGTGGCTGGGCGCCACTGAACCAAGAAAAGAAAATGCGCCTCCGTTGATCTTCGCTGAACAAAGCAAAAAGCCGCGAATTGCTTCGCGGCTTTTGGCGTGTTCAAACATTAAATCAAGCCGCGACGGCGAGGTCTTTTTTCAAAAATGCATCCATCGCCTGCGCGGATTTTTTGCCGTCGCCCATCGCCAGAATCACCGTGGCCGCGCCGCGCACGATGTCGCCGCCGGCAAAGACGCCGGGAATACTCGTCGCGCCGTTTTCATCGGCGACGATGTTGCCCCACTTGTTCAACTTCAAATCCGGACAGGTCGCGGTGAGCAACGGGTTCGCCTTGGTGCCGATGGCCACGACGACGACATCGCAGTCCAAAATAAATTCCGAGCCGGGAATGACTTCGGGCCGACGACGACCGGAACTGTCGGGTTCGCCAAGTTTCATTTTCTGACATTTCATCCCGGTGACCCAGCGCTTGTCGTTGCCGAGCACTTCAATCGGGGCGG
>Ga0302265_1001468_pt1 | contig 13775 bp, 10 predicted proteins | sample III_Bog_E1_1_FD_194556 | JGI IMG/M metagenome (GOLD analysis project Ga0302265, IMG submission 194556) | Peat permafrost microbial communities from Stordalen Mire near Abisko, Sweden - III_Bog_E1_1 | ecosystem: Environmental > Terrestrial > Soil > Wetlands > Peat | place: Sweden: Abisko...
TCTGAAGCTTTGGCGCGCACCTCTTCGCGCTTGGAACTGAATATCTCCTGCACCGTGTAAGCCGGAGCCAACTCACGCCACGCGCTGGCCACCACCGGAGGCACCAGCTCCTTGTCCACAGGCTGCGGCATGTGCGCCTGCACACTTGCCAGCTTATTGGGATCCAAACGATAGCGCACCGTGACCGCTAGGCCAATGTTCAAGCCTTCGCGCGACTGAACGCTGAGACCATTCTTCTGCGTTCCGAGCTTCGCGCCCTCTTCCACAATCCCCGCCGTGAAGAGGTGATCGCGGAGGTCAAAAGTCTCTACGCTCTCAACCAGCGGGGTAACGAAATGCAAGCCCGGGTACAGCGTGCCCGGCAGCGTGCCGCTAAACTGGCTTACGCGCACGCCGCCCATTCCGCTGGGCACCACCACGATGCTCGTGGCCAAGAGAAGCGGCAGACAAGCTACCAACACGAGGGCTGCCGGACCGCGCCACGCAATCTCTTTTGGTTCGGCAGTGATCTCTTCTCCTCTGGCCTTGCGGAGCGCCATTTGAATGCGAAGCCAGAGTCCATACAGTGGAATTGCCACAGCGGCAGCCAGCAGCAGCACTCCCGCAACCGTCAACAACAGCTTCAATGCGATCATCGCCCTTCTCCTTCTTTGTGATTGCGCTCAGTTAGTCTGCACCCCATCGACGAAGACCTGTCGTTGGGGACCCCGCATCTGCTGGCTTCCGGTCGTGGAGCAAGCAGCAGCCGGACCAGTCCTCCAAACGTCAACTCCTCGAAGAGCAGCCCCGCTGCAACCGGCAGCAGCACCGCTCCCAAACCGTTTATTGTTTCGTTGAGCAGATTCATCTTCGAGCCTCCTTACCGCGCCGCGATCAGGACTTGAACCGCTGGATTCGCCTGCTGCGTGCTGCGAACATCAGGTGCCTGCGCAGTTACCGCTGTTGGCGGCGTGGCCACTGCCATCAAAACCCCCTCAGCGGCGTCAGCCGGCTTCTCGCCATCGCCAAAAAGTCGCGCTGTCTCCTCGTTGCGCTCGCCAACCAACTCCACTGCGTCGCCGACGGATACCAACTCGTAGAACTCTTCCAGGTCTTTTCTGGCCATGCGAATGCATCCATGCGAGACGGGTTTGCCGATGGAGTTGGGTTCATTGGTTCCGTGGATTCCGTAGCCGGGGATGCTGAGACCCATCCACCGCGTGCCCACCGGATTGCCGGGTCCGGGAAGAACGGTTTTGCCATTGTGGTGATAGGTCGGATTGGCCGCGCGCCGCGCGATGGTGAAGCTTCCCACCGGGCTGGGCGTCGAGGGCTTGCCTACTGCAACCGGGTAAACCTTCTTCACTTGCCCGTCTTCGACCAGCGCCAGCTTGCGATCTTGGAGGCTCACGACGATCACGCGTTGGGCCTTGTTCTGCTGCGCGGCGAGCTGCTGCTCTGCTGCCTTCTGCGCCATCGCCTGTACCGCCATTACCATCGCCGCCACCGCCACCATCGCCAACTTGCTGAACATCAGAGCCTTCATCACTTCCCCCGATTTCGTTTTCAAATTGCCTGCGCCCAGACAAATTGCAAGCGAGACGCCAAACAGAATGTATTGAAAACAAAGATGTTATTGGACGGATGGGCGAGAAGGAGCGTGTCAGTTCACACACGCTGTGTGCGAGCTGACACGAACGTGGACGCAGAGACTGCGAACACTGTCTATCGGGAAGCGTCAAAGGAATTGGCGCCGCGTGGGGGTCTGAACGTGCCGCCAGAAGACATGGCGCTCACAGGAGCAAGCTGCCTGCGAATGATCAGCGGCAAGCAGGCGACCCGCAGCCGGCAGCCGCTTAGCCCTGTGGACTCTTTGCGTTGGAGTACAGTTGGTTTTATGGTTCGGTCGTTAGTCATCTTGATTAGCCTTATCACGGCTTTCAGCGCGTATTCGCAGGCTGCTTATTCCGCGGGGGAATCTGGGCACGCGAAAGGGAAGTCGGCCGCCGGTATTTCCCCCAGCACAAAGCCTTTTGTCCAACCTGCACCGGTGCTCGCCAAACCACCCATGCATTTTCGCGATATCTCCAGGCAGGCCGGACTCACCACTGAACCCATCACGACTGCCAATCGGCGCTATATAGTGGACACCATGAGCGGGGGTGGCATTGCTCTTTTTGATTGCAACAACGATGGCAAGCTTGATATTGCCGTAGTAAATGACTCGACGATCGACCGGTATCTGAAAGGCGGCGATCTGATGATCACGCTTTATCGGCAGGATGGCGCCTCTGGAGCGATCCATTTTACCGATGAGACTAAGTCTTCCGGCTTGTTGACGAAAGGTTGGGCAACCGGTCTTGCAGTTGCCGATTTCGATAATGACGGACTGCCCGACCTATATGTGACCGGTTACGGACACAACGTTCTCTACCATAACCTGGGCGGCTGCAAGTTTCAGGATGTGACCGAAAAAGCCGGTCTGAAGGTCGGAGGATTCAGTACTGGCACAGCCTGGGCGGACTATGATCGCGATGGATTTGTTGATCTTTTTGTGGCGCGATATGTCTCAACTGACGTTCGGCACTTGCCCCCTCCAGAGTCATTCGCATACAGGGGAGTGCTCGTGGAGTTGCCGGACACCATGGAAGGGGAATCGGATCTCTTATTCAGAAATCGTGGTGACGGAACTTTTGAGGATGTTTCAGAGAAAGCTGGCGTAGATAATCCGCGCGGGCTTCACGGCATGGGAGTCGCATGGGGAGACTACGACGGCGATGGTTGGCCTGATCTTTTTGTGACCAATGACGGGGGATTTAACTTCCTCTATCACAATCTTCGGAACGGCACCTTCGAGGAAGTTGGAATTCCTTCCGGAACCGCATCGGGAAGCAACGGGGAGATCTATGGCAACATGGCTGCCGCTTTTGGCGACTTTGATCACGACGGCAAGCTCGATATCTTCGTAACCAGGTACGGCAACCAGCCGGCCAGTCTCTACAGGAATCAAGATGGAGGCGAGTTTCTCGATATTGCGGATAGTGCAGGAATTGCGGCCAAAACGTTCGCACCCGTAAAGTGGGGTGCAGGCTTCGGCGATTTCGATAACGATGGATGGCCTGATCTTCTCATGGCGTCAGGCAATTTTTCAATATTATTGGATTCGTTGCCGGATGAGGTGCGCTACGCGGAACCTATTCAACTATTCCGCAATCAGGGAGACCGAACGTTCAGCGAGGTCGCGGACGCTTCCGGCCTCAATGACGGGATATTGAAATCGCGGCGGGGCGTCGCATTCGGCGATATCAACAATGATGGAAATCTCGATGTGGTGGTCTTTAATGTTGGAGCTCCTCCCTCCCTATTTCTTAACGAAACGCATAATGGGAACCACCGCATACTTCTTCGCCTGGTAGGCGTAAAGAGCAACAAAGCTGCCATTGGCGCTCGCGTCATTGTGACCACTTCGGATATGACCCAGACCGATGAGGTTCATGGGGGAGACAGTTACCTGTCCAACAGCGATTCGCGGTTGCACTTCGGTCTCGGCGGCGATGCTGTGATCAAGAAGATTGAGGTTAGATGGCCCAGTGGCCTGGTGCAGGTGTTCCATGAAGTAAACGCTGATGCGATCTACGAGATCGAAGAGGGACAAGAGATCCGAAAGACCTCATCGCTTTCTTCGCCTCCGAACTGAACGGGCGTTATCTTCTTCCGTGTGCTTGCGTGTAATCCTCGTGTCATCGACAGGCTTCGCAATGATCGTGATCTTGCCCACGAATCAGAACTCGATAAATTGCGATCGCAAGGCCAGCCTGAATCCTTGCCGAGCTAATAAAAGGGCAACGGAGATGTGTGCAGTCCATTCCTGGACGAGAAAAAACGAAAGTCACCTTTGCGCCTGCATTGCAGGTCAATCCTCGAATTCCTCGCGATTTTCAAGCAAGCATGAATGCGTAGGGAGAGAGTCTGCCTTAGGCCGGATGCCGTAAAATCGGACAAACGCCGTAAACTGGCAATCGAGTTGTTTATGCCGCACACAGAGAAACCCGTGAAGAAGAGTCCGCGACGCCGCAGCAATGCCGTGACCATGCACGAAGTTGCCAAATACGTTGGCGTTTCGCCCATGACGGTGTCGCGCGTCCTGAGTGGGGACGCAATTGTTAGAACGGAGACCCGGGAGCGAGTTCAGGCGGCGATAGAGCGGCTCGGGTATTCACCGGACGTGGCCGCGCGCAACCTGGCCAAGGCTTCTACAGTCCAAATCGGCCTGGTTTATAACAACCCAAGCTCCGCCTATCTGAATGAATTGCTCATCGGAGTTCTGGAGCAAAGCAGCCACGCGGGATGCAAGGTTGTTTTGGAAAAATGCGGTGCTCGCGGCGAGCAGGCCGCAATCAAGAAGCTGCTCGGCGATGGCGTCAATGGGATTATCCTTCCTCCTCCTTTGTCCGATTCGAAGGTTGCGCGGGAGACACTTCGCGCAAAGAAAGTTCCGTTCATCGCGGTGGCTACAGGGCGGCCGGTGGAGGAGGGGTTATCGGTTCGCATTGACGATTTTGAGGCCGCGGCCGCCATGACGCGTTACCTTTTGTCCCTTGGCCATCGGAATCTCGGGTTTATCGTTGGCGCCCCAAACCAGACGGCGAGCGCTCAGCGCTATGCAGGGTTCAAGGCCGCGCTGAGCGACGTGGGGCTGAAATTGCGTCCGGAATGGGTGAAACACGGATCCTTCAGCTACCGGTCGGGCTTGCTGGCGGCAGAGCAGCTTCTCTCCGCGGCCCAACGGCCGAGCGCCATTTTTGCAAGCAACGACGACATGGCGGCCGCAGCCATTGCGGTTGCTCATCGGCTGCGGATTGATGTTCCTTCCGAGCTGATGATTGCCGGCTTCGACGATACGCCGCTGGCCACCACAATATGGCCCACCCTCACCACCGTTCGGCAACCGATCGCCGCGATGGCCCGGAAGGCTGTGGAACTGCTGTTGGAGGAAGTTCGCCTGCGCCGCCAAAACCGGACTCTTGCCCCGCTTCAGCATTTTCTGAAGTTCTCGCTGGTCAAGCGGGAATCCACCGCGGCTAGCCCACGGAAGCCATAAGTCCTTCGTTCCGGGCGGTAACGAGGTGCGCGGCGCTATAAGTTCCCTGATATGGAGTGACCCGTCAATCTCTGCACATCGATGGGGTCGGTTTTGTTGTTGTCTTTGCCTTTGTTCGAGGACAGGGCCAGCAGCAGCCAAGGCAGGTTTTAGCGACGATTGATCAGTCTGATATTCGCGGGTCGAAACCGCATAATCTTGATCCGTCGGGAGCTGCTGTGTCTCGCCAATTTATCATCTGGTCGGAACGAGGAATAGATTCTGACCTGAACGGTTGTATAGGAAGCGATTTTGAGCTGAGGGGAGGAGAGTTCCGTGGCCGCATACAACCATGAAGACACTTGCAAGTCGGCGGCGAAAGCTCATGGGACAGACTTCTCCCGCAGGGTTTCGTCGACTCCGAGGCGAAATGTTCGCAACAGAGACTCAGGCAGCCAAATCGTAGCGATGATGCAGACCGCCGAGCCTTGGCATCGCTATTACCCTGTTACTCACAACGCCGGAGTTACTCACTGCCTCACGATTCGCGGGCGTTTCCTTCGCCAGCGCAAGATGAGTTCTATCCTCGTGATAATACCGGACGTACTCGTTCATCAGGCGTTTCAGATGCCGTTCGTTGAGAACGATCACATGATCGATCAGATCGCGACGACAATTCCCGACCCAGCGCTCGGCGACACCGTTCTGCCACGGGCTCCGGAAACTGGTTCGCTTTGGCTGGATGCCAAAGCTCTTCACCGTGTCGATCACTTCTTCATTAAATTGCGTGCCGCGATCAAAGATCAAATAACGAGGCGCAGAGTCGTAGGGAAATGCCTCGCGCAACTGCTGAACAACCCAAGCACGGCTCGGATGCTTTGTAACATTGCAGTGGAGGATTCGTCGCCGATCATTCGCACTGACAAAAAAGCAGTAGAGAACGCCGAAGGTCAGCGTCGGTACGGTGAAGAAGTCCATTGCGGCAATAGCCTCGCGATGATTGCTCAGGAACGCCGCCCAGCGTTTTGCCGGCTCGGGATTGCGAGGCGCTTTTCGCATCCAGCGCAGCACGGATCGCTCCGAAATATTGAAGCCAAGCATCTTCAGCTCTCCGTGAATGCGCGGCGCGCCCCAGGTTCGGTTCTCGGCGACCATGCGGAAGATGAGTTCGCGCAATTCCCGGCTCACGCACTTTCTTCCCACACGGTTTCGATCCCGCGAAAGCCACGTCCAGTAGAGCTTGAATCCCGCCCGATGCCAGCGAACGACGGTTTCCGGTTGGATGAGAATCAACGCCCGCTTCCATCCAGGCCAAAGTCGCCGCAGTATCACCCAGAACATTTTGTCGGAAGCGGCAAATCGCGGCAGAGGATGCCTCTGTTTCAAGATGGCGAGTTGTTGGCGAAGGGCCAGGTTTTCCAAGAGGAGGTCGCGGCGAGAATAGCAAGACTGAACGATCAGATCGAGCAAGAGCTTCAACGAACGGAGCATAAGCCAGTTTTAACAGAAGCATCGCGGATTTCAATGCAGACGGCGTTCGGCTCTTGTCCTCTCCATGGTCTGCGTTATCCAACCGAAAAAGCACGCGTTCCAGTCAGTCCCCATGGTCTATCAGCCGAAGGACGTTTATGTCGCCAGGTATGGCGTGGCTCCCTTGATAGGGTAGAGAGGTTGCGCTGAGAATGACCTCTGACGGACGGAGAGTTGTAGGCGGGAATCCAACGGCAAAGAGGCCGCGAAGACGCGCTCCATTTGCGCTCTGTTTATCGGATTACAACTGCTTTTCATGGTCTAAGGTGTCATCCACTGACCTGCATGTTATTGAAAAGACGTTTGATTGATGATTCGAGTCCTACCTGTTCATGTATCTACTAGGTGCGGCCCTACTGCTACCGAACCGCCTTGCGCCTGCAATAAGCCAACGGCCCGCAATCAGCAAACTCCTTGCCGCCACGCCGCCCAAACGAACAAGGTTGTCGTGGGGCGTTTAGGTTAACGCTTTATCCGCAGAGCGGGGGGATTTCCCAACAGATTTATGACACCCTTACGTGAGAAACGGCGGAAGGTTCTCTTACGGGACGCTCCGCTCGTTCATCGTCTCCGGTTCGTCCAGATGCTTCCACCAGAGCAGGCCATACTTCCAGAAGCTGCCCAAAACGCAGTGCGAGTTCATGCGCTCTCTGCAGGCCAGATTTGCCCTCCGGCATAGGCTGATGGGCATTCAATCGCACCTCCAGCGGATGAGGCGACTGGAGTCTCTCCTCCATCGTGCGCGCGATGGCTGCAATATCTTCTTTCCAGTAATCCGGCAAATTGCCCGCGAGATAACTGTGAAAGAGCGCGATCTGCACGCACAGATTCTCGCGATAATAGAATTCAAGAGCAGCGGCAAAATCGCCAAACGGCAGGGAGCCGATCTCCTGCAGATAGCGTCCAAACTGGCGCAAACTCGCTTCGATCGGCAAACCCTCTGGCGGCGCATAGTTCAGGAGGAAGGTGACCAGACACTCGTTCACAGTCGTCACTCCATAGTTGCTCCGCCAGTTGGGCCGGAAGGCGCGCTTCTCCGGCGGATTGTGCAGCGCCAGCGCTGGCACATAGCCGCAGACCAGCGGTCCGCAGCAGCGGGTCAGGATGCTGCTCATGACTGTATCTTCGGCACGGTTCCACGGAACGAAGGGTGGCAGTAGAGTGCGATGATCAAACCCATGCGAAGCGGCCCAGAAATCAAACTGCGGCGTAATGGACAGTTGTGCGACGCTGCGGATCACTTCGCGGGTCTCAAGTTTCATCCGGTACGCCTTTTCGCCTCCTTCGATCAGTCTCTCGCGCGTTCTGCCGCCCGGCATCAGATAGCCAACGGGAACAGGTGTGGCCGAATCGCCAAACAGACCGCTCAGAGTTATTCCTACCTTTCCTTGAAGACAGCGTCGCAGACCCGTCCATGGAATATTGCCCACAGAGACTGAATCCGGCCCTTCTTCCGAGATCAAACGAGCTGTATTTTTGCCAAGCAGCTTTTCATGGCAACCGAGCAGATCGAAATCCTCTTCCGCCCCCTGCAAGTGTTGAAGTGTTGCCGCGCGGCTCTCAAAAAATCTCATCTCCAGCGCGTCATCGGAGGAAATGCGCAAATTCTTCTCGTGCTGCGAAAGCACAACTCTTTCTCCGGAGTCGTCGTCACTGGAAAAGCCGAGAGCGCCAGCCGACTGCAACAGGAGCACATTTCTGGCAGCTCCCATGCTTTCGATTCCGTCAGCGTTGCAGTTGGTGATTGCGAAGCGGATCAGCGGCAGGTCGATGCCGGAGGCCTCTGCCAGCATGCGCGCGAACTGTTCTCGCTCATCGGATCCGCAATAATGAATGGGGCAGGCCCACTCTTCGGCCAGGGCAGCCAGGGAGGCGCGGTTCTTTTCGATGACTGAGGCGTCGGTGGAATCGTCGATGACCACCGACTCTATCTCCCGCCCCCATTTCGCATTGCGCGCCAAATATGCGCGCAGAGTATCCTGCATCTTTTCAGTGCGATGGCGCGTGAGCATTCCGAAGAAGCGAATCTTCGCGCCGGTATCCGTGCCCGGAGGCACATTTTTCAGAAATGCATTCTCTTCAACTAGAAGTTGCTGCCCGGCGAGTTCCTGCAAGCGAGATAGCAGTCTCTTCCGGTGAAGACGCGCCAGCGGTATATCTCCGGTCATCTCATGCGCGTGCTCTTCCAGCGTCCGAAACTCCTGACACTGGCGGAGAAGTTCGAATTGTTCATTCGAGAGATTAAACCACTGGCCAGTTCCGGGCCGGAGCAGAAACGACAGACCATTTGTGTGGGCAACGTCGTGAATTTCAATGGAACGGTATCTAGGCGTCTGGGGCATTGTCTTCCTCACCGGTTTGGCTTTGCGGTTTCGATTACGGCAGTGAATCGCGGAATGCTGCGCAGTTGCGGCAGGGAATGCGGGTTGGAACGGACGGCCAGCCAAACCCGTCCAGTGACAAGGTTCAGCGGCACGGCGCCAAAGATGCGGGAATCGGTCGATGCATCTCGGTTGTCCCCCATCACGAAGATAGACTCCGGTGGAACATGGATCCCATTGGAGCGGCAATCGCCGGGCGTCGTTTTTCGATCAGTGGGCCACCACTCTTGCAGAGGGTTAGAGCCCGGCGCATGACGAACATAGGGCTCGGCAAACCGTTGCCCATCCAGATAGAGTTCACCGGCGCAGACAGCTACGCTATCTCCGCTGACCGCAATGACTCTTTTGACATAGAGAGTGCTGTGGTCCCACGGGGCCTGGAAGGTGACAACGTCGCCTCTCTGCAGGTTCGCAACAGATCGATCCTGCAGCATCCAGTCACCGTCAAAGAGCGCGTTCTCCATTGATCCGGCATCCACCCTGACAACCGAGTACCGTGATCCGCAAAATATAACCACGGCGCAAAAAAACGCTGCGACAACACCGTACGCCGGATACTTCCGCAGGCCGAGAATTGAATTCTTATTCCGAGTCATTGAGACACATTTCCTCTTCACGAATGAGTGCAGAGTCCCGATTGAATAACAGGCTCCAGTTGCAAGTGAGAATAGTGCGGGGGTATGCCGAGACCATCGGATCCAATAGTCTCGGCATAGTTGTCGAGATGTGATTTCGGCGACCTTAATTACAACTGCCGGAGACTTGACAGTTTCGTAATCCGCCCGGTGTGCAGCTGGTATAGCCAGAGGACGAGGTTTGGCAAAGGCAATAACTGCCGTATAGCCAGTAGGTCTGATAGCAGGCCTTGGCAGTCTTTGCTGGTGTCATGCCGGTCAGCGCGAGAGCAAGTCCGCACAGACTGGACAGACGAAGTACAGACCACGTAAAGCTCACCAGATTCTTGTTCATTGTCATCTGTTTTCTCCTTGGTTGATTTTGCGTACATTCGCGCCCGGCAAACCCCAAAGAACCTGGACATGCCGCGCGCGAAACTTTTGCCTTTCGGCTTGAAGGTTGCACGGCGAACCAGATTGCGGACTTGGCAGAATCTGATGCCCGGCCCTGCAACTCACTGGCCGCTGCGATGTCCAGTCTCGTTCTGCGCGGAGAGGGGTTTTCCTCCCGCCTTTTCGTCATAGACGAGAGCGAGATTGCGGAACCCGGCTTCGTCAACGATCTGGGCTGAGATCGTGCACAGCGATGGCAGTCCATTGCTTCGCTGCCGGAGTTCGCATTCGGTGCAATAAGAACAATCCACGATCAACTGGGAGTCTTTGTTGATCTCGTGAGGTCCACGAATCTCAAATTCATCGAGCGGAATATTGATAGCCCCAGGCAGGTGCCCATTTCCAAATTTGTCGCGTTCGCGAATGTCGACCAGCGTAAATGGCTTGTGTTGCGCCTGCATCTGCTTCACCTGTGCATAGGTATACGATCCCCTGGTTACAGGATTGGCAATGCTGGCAAGCGCAACGGTATCGGCAAATACCGGAACGTATGCCTCCGTGTCCGTCGCTCCAAGGCGCTTGAGCACCTCCGTCTGAACGGTATGATCGAGCAGGCCCTGCCAGACTCCCAGAATCTTTCCCTGAGCATCCGCCAGAATTACAGTGGGCGTTCCACGCACGCCCATTTTTGAATAATCCTCGGCAGCCATTGCATCGGTTTTCAGATTGAGATGCTGCAGGTACTCGGAGGCATCAGGAACTGTATTTGGAAAAAGCGCCACGACTTTGGCGGCCTTGTTGTATTGGCTCACTTTTTCGTAGAACGCCGCGCTCGCCTCGCAGTAATGGCACCCCTTATTCAAAGCCACAAAGAACGTCGGCCGATCATTAGCCAGCAAATTCAGGCTTATATCGAGCTTTGCTCCGACACGCAGCTTTTCATGTTTGGGAAAGAATGAAATCTCTTGCCCAGGCTTCGTATAGCGCTGCAAGAAAAACCAGCATACGAACGCCAGGACCACAACGCTCATCACATTAAAGAAGTTCGTAAGATATTTCAGAATGCGCGCCATGAGTTACCTCCCTTTTCCTTTGGAGACGGCGGGTTCCCGGCCATCGATTTGCACGATTCCAACCTCTTCGGGGTTCACAATCCTGCCCGATTTGCCATCCACAATGCAGTAAAAGGTCAGCTTTCCCGCCAGCTTGAAATCCTTGCTTTCTCCGGTAAGAGGTCGAAACTTCCATTGCCACAGCGCCTGGAGAACGGCTTTGCTGAGGCTTGGATCGGGGCTCTCCAAAATCGTGGCATCAACCACATCGCCGCTGACATTCATCACGATGCGAGCCTCGATCACAGCCGCGTGACGAACGGAGGCCAGAGCCTCGGGAGGAAAAACTGGATTGACTTTTTTTAAGAGCATGTCGCGGATTGCGGCTTCGGAGGTATAAGGCACGCCTGTTTCGCCATAGAGACAACAAGCGCATAGCAGCAGCCACACCGGAACAAATACTTTCAGCTTTTGCATCATCGCTCCTTGGGTGAATTGGTATGGAATGAAGCGCAAGTTCAATGCATATTCGTCGCGCTGACACAACTCTCCTGTCCCTTCAAATACGAAAGGATCTTGGCAGAAAACACGATTGACTCAGCCAGATTTACCTGATCGAGGAATAAGCGTCCGTCAGGAATGACGAATAGCAATCAGATCAACAGGGCCAAACAAGATGGCCTGAAGGATTCAGATTCAACAGGAGTAAATGCAGTACCCTTTGGCAAAAATTGCAGACTTCGCGAACAGTGAATCCCGAAGTTCAACATGGATCGGCTCTACCGCGCGAATCAGTGTGCCAACACTACAAGATTTCCACGTCGCTGTGTTCTTTCATTTCCGTAGATGTTCGGAGAACATCCAGACGGAAAATATCGAATCGATGTGATTCCTCTGAGTGCCTGGAGCTTTCGCGACAAAATCGCATCTTTTTCTCAGGCGTAGAGATAATGCCATAAGAGTTTCCAGATGTCAACATTTCGATTTTTTGTCGGCTAAACGCTCAAAACTGTGTAGCCGGGCGCACGAGGCTGGGCAGAGGCGCCTGTGGTCCATCAAATCCCGTTGTGGCGGCGAACTCCATATTCCTTTCTGGGAAGCGTGAGGCTCGATGGCCATCGATCCCAAGAAACAAGGGCAGGCTGGCACGAAGCCAGCCCGCCATTGTCCTTCATTTCAGGCGCACGCCTCGATCAATTGAGGCCGTTCCCCAGAGCCTTGGTCAAGGAGCCGCTGGAATCGTCGTCTTTCACTGCCCAGACATAGGCGCCACCAAGACCATTGGCCTTGATGTACGCAACCTTTGCAGCGATAGACGTTGGATTGTCATAGCTCCAGGCGGTAGCGGTGGACGAGTTGAACATATTGGCATCAACTCTTGTTGAATCGTAGCTGGCAGTGAACCCGTTGTTCAGAATGTTCTCAAGCGTACGATAGGTCGCCATTCCGTTCGTCAACAGGTAGTCGCAACCTGCCACGGGAGAAGTCTGATTGTTGCCCGAAGAGCAGTTTCCAACGCCGTTAACATTGGGAACTGGAGCAAGTTCGGTCGCGGTCTGGTACATGCCGCTGTTCGTGGAGGTCAGGCCACCCGTCCAACCCACACCATAGAGAGGCATACCCATTGTGTACTTGGCCGCCGGAGCGCCCTTGCCGAGGTAGTACTTCACGGTGTAATCAATGGAGTCGTTTGGATACAGCGCGTTCGCGGTATCAAGGGAATCATCATAAAGCGGTGAGGCCTCGTCGGTGGCCAAGGACCAATCGCCTGCATAGTTATAGCCGTCGACATTCAGGTAATCCAACTGTGCCGAGAGACCAGGAATGTCGATGGTGTCATAGCCTCCATCGTTGCCCGAGTCCACGCCCGCGCCCGGAGTGGACGCACCAGCGGCCAGATCGGCAACCAACTGATAGGTCTTGCCAGTGGTTCCCGACAAGGTGGTCAGCTCGTTGCGGAACTCGGTCATCAGCGCGGTAAATCCGGCCGACTCCGACGCGTTCGGGAACTCCCAGTCGATGTCGAAGCCGTCGAAGAGATTCGACACCGTCAGTCCTGAGGCGATGTTACCGTTGATGAACGTGCTGATGCACGAGCTGACAAAGGCCTGGCGGCTGGCTACCGTAGCGGACGCGGCCGCAAAGGCCTGGTTGTATGTGGGGGGATTCCATCCGCCGATCGAGATCAGAATCTTCAGATTGGGATAAAGCTGTTTGAGCTGCCACAGGCCGCCGAAGTTGCCTGCGAGGCCCGTGGGCAGCGCCGGTGCGCCAGTGAGCAGAGGAACAGCCTTCTGGTAGTCAGCATACGTATCAGCCAGCACGCAGCCGGTCGACGATGGCTTGGCGAAGGCGTAGATCACGTGCGTCAGCGCCGGAACCATTCCGGAGTTCTGCAGGTCGGAGACGTTGTAGTTGGCGTAGTAGGTGCCCCACTCCTCGTACCATCCGCCAACAAAGTAGCTGCTGGGACCGTTGAGAGTTTTCACGGTCACGCCGGAGCTTGCGGCCGAAGTTCCAAAGGAATCCGTAGCTTTGACTGTGAAGGTATACGAGGTGTTTGGCGTAAGTCCACTTACGGTAGTACTGGTTCCGGTGCTCGTCACCGAAGACGGGCCGCCCGAAATCGTGTAATTCGTAAGTGTGCAGCCGGTTGGAATCGTCGAGGCGGTCCAGCTCAGCGAGACGGTAGTGCTGCTCGATGAAGAGCCTGTCAGGCCAGTGGGCACACCCGGAGCAGCGGTGC
>Ga0302265_1001476_pt1 | contig 13744 bp, 8 predicted proteins | sample III_Bog_E1_1_FD_194556 | JGI IMG/M metagenome (GOLD analysis project Ga0302265, IMG submission 194556) | Peat permafrost microbial communities from Stordalen Mire near Abisko, Sweden - III_Bog_E1_1 | ecosystem: Environmental > Terrestrial > Soil > Wetlands > Peat | place: Sweden: Abisko...
AGTTCGCGAAGTTTGGCATCGGCAAAAAGTCGGCGCAGCTTGGCCTCGTCATTGCCCTTGATGACGAAATCCGCGTCGAACTGCGGGTCACCAATGTCCACATCCTGCATCCCGAGCCATTTGCCGATGTCGCTGAAGAGGCCGTGCCGGTAGATGGTGAACTGGAAGCCGTCAGGGTTCACATACGGTGCCCGCATCCGGGTGTAGGTGATGGAGGATTTGCCGGTGGAGACGGTATAGGTATCGAGCGTGACAATCCACTGGCCATGAGCAGCGTCCACCTTGCTGCTGCCGCTCCAAAAACCACCCTCAGTCAAATTGCCGCCAACCGCGGCGGCCACCTGCTGCCAGATTTCATCGCGGCTGGGTCCAAACAGATCGCGTAAAAAGCTCATAAACTTAAGAGCGAATTTAGCGACTGTGCCTGATGGTCGTCCATGATAATTGGCTGGAAAAATTGGAATCAGACCGCTGGCGCCGCCCGCGTGGGGGCGGGTGAACGCCCGACATCTGCTCCCGGCATTCGTGCTTGGAGTGGATGGCGGGACGAACGAGAAGCCGGCCGTGGGTCGGCTTCTTTTATGTATCAGTTGCCAGCGCCATTGAACGGCTGGAGCAACTTGGAATTGTGAAGCGACCGGGTGATGCTAAACGTGACCGAATTTAATGTACGAATGCGCTATTGGATATTCTTGAAAAACAGGTAATAATAAAATTTTCCGAAGGGCCATGAACTATTGTGAGAGTGAGGTGTTTATCCGGTGGCGCACGGCAAAGTGATGCTCGCAAAATGACGCTTAAATTGAAATAATGGCGAAAATGCCAGGGCCAATTCAAAAACCAATTATTCCATGGAAACGGTTTTGGTGTCGCTTTGGTGATGCAATCCACATTGGCGACGAACATCAGGGACAGGGGTTTCTAACCGACCCTGACCGTGATTTCACACGATTCTACAATCCTCATCTCTTTACATTTGAAGATTTGGTGCGTGAAAAATGCCTTATTCTATGCGGCGATCCCGGAACAGGCAAAAGCACCGCACTTCTGCAAGCAATGCCGTTTTTGGAAAATGCTCTTGGCAGAGATGCCAAACTCATTTGGTTGGAATTTCGGGATGTGCCGAACGAATCCGTTTTTGCACGGCGAACATTTGAGTCGGATTCTTGGAAACAATGGAAAAATTCCTCCGGCAAACTTGCGTTGGTTGTGGACGGTGTTGATGAGGGGTTGGTTAAAATCCCCGGCTTTGTCAGCTATCTGGCCGGCGAGTTACGCAATGCACCAATTGACCGTCTTCAAATCGTCCTCGTTTGCCGTTCCGCCGAGTGGCCAGTCAGTGAAGGCCAACAACTGATTGGCCTGTGGGGCGTCATAGAAAAGCCATCTATTTTCGAGTTGTGTCCGCTTCGCCAATGCGATGCGATGCAGGCCGCAGAGACATTGGGAATAGATGCGTTTGCATTCAATCAGGCAGTTTATCAACAAAAAATCATCGGTCTGGCAGCATTGCCAACGACGTTGTTTTTCCTGCTTGCTGAATTCCGTGACAACGGCCTTTTCACCGGAACGCATCGGGAACTTTACGAACGGGGATGTCAGCGGCTTGCGCGGGAAAACGATCCGCACCGCATTGAAGCGTTGCGAGCACTCCGAAGAACTACCCGTGTTTCGACGCCAGAGGAAATTTACGAAGCCGCGTCCCGTCTCGCTGCCCTGTTTCTTTTGTGCGGAAAGTCAGCCATTCACATCGGACCGGTGGCTGATGCGAAGGCAGAAAGTGACCTGCATTTGAGTGAAGCCGCTGACAGCATCGGCATTGGCGACGGCTCGCTGACTGAAGACGTGCTTTACGACGCAATCGCCAGCGGGCTATTTACATCTCGCGGACCAAACAAACTTGGTTTTGCACATCAGACATTTGCCGAGTGCCTGGCCGCACGATTCATATCTCGCCTGCCCTTGATTCAAATCCGAAAACTTTTGTGCGCGCGGGACGCGGGCGATGAACACGTCATTCCACAATTGGCCGAGACCGCTGCCTGGGTCGCCGGCATGAGAGAGGACTTTTTTGATTACCTATGCCGAATTGAACCAGAGGCGTTGCTGCGAAGTGACATTTCAAAAGTTCAAAGCCATCGAAAAAAAGACCTCATTTCTGCCATCCTGGAAAAAGCCAAACGTGCGGATTTGTTCGATGAACGCAATTTGAGCCGGTTTTACAGTAGTTTGAAACACCCGGAGCTGGCATACCAACTTCGGAGTTATCTGACGGACAAGACGCTTAACGTCGTGGTGCGAAGAATTGCCTTCAGCATCGCTGGCGAATGCAAGGTCGCCGAGCTATGCGATGACTTGTTGCGCATGGTTCAAGACGCAACTGAAACCCAGCACTTTCGCGATCAAGCGGCACAGACATTGGAACACTTGATTCCGACCGGCCGACTTGCCGATTTAATTCCTCTGGCAACCGGACAAATCAAACCCGACCCGGATGACACCATACGCGGAAGCGCCATCCGGCGACTCATCCCGGAAGTTTGGTCGGTTTCACAAGCCGCGCCATATCTCCATGCACCGCGCAATGATCATTTTTTTGGCACATATCATTTTCTGCTCAAATACCACCTGCCTCGTCATCTCAAAGTTGAGGATGTGATCCCGGTGCTGGAGCAACTCGTCGCCAAAACCCATTGCTTTGACACAGTCAATGCCTTTGAAGAATTGGCTGAAGCAGCTTTTGTAAATGCGCTCCAGAATCTTTCAAAGCCGGACATTCGCCAACTGGCAGTTAAAGTTTGGATGACAAAGGCAAAAGCATTTCAGCCATTGCCGCGCGGAAAAGATTCGCCCGTCGTAAAACTTTTTGAAGGGCGTGAGGATTTACGTCGCGAATTCATTGCGGCAATCATCAACGATGCCTATGTCGCCGCTAATGATCTGGCGCATCTTCGCGGAGAGGTCTCTTTGATTTTACAAGGCGACCTTGAATGGGCCTTGAACCAAATCTCACAGTCATCGGTCGAACGCCGACCGGCATGGGCGTTTGTGATAAGTTTTTTAAGTCATCCAGAGTCGGCTTGCAAATGCTGGGATTTGCTTTTGCAGCGCATCAGTGAAGTCCCAGAACTGGCGAGCCGATTCTCCTGGCTGCGGGTCTGGAATTTGGACGAACCAGACACCCGGAAGGCAAAAGCAGTTTGCCTAAAACAAAAACGATGGGAAAAACGGCTTAAAAAGCGAGAACCCGCGCCAGACATCGAGGCGTGGCTCAAACTAGATTTTGCGGATCTCGCCGCCGGGAAAACCTTCCGCTGGATTGAGCTTTGCGATCACCTCTCGGTCAAAAGGGATCAACCATACATTACTCATCCGTTGGATCATGATTTGACTGAATATCCCGGTTGGGAATGTGCTGATGAAGCCCGGCGAAACATAATCCGCATTGCCGCTAGAAATTTTCTCTTAAATCAAAGTGATGGTTATGCGGAGATTGGCGCTCGCACCAATTTTTCCGACCCTGGATACATCGCGGTTTGGCTGCTTCGCGATGAAATTCGCAACGATGAGACGTTGCGGACTATCGTTGCGGAGAAATGGATTGATGCGCTGATTGGGCAATTTAACGGCGGAAGTGAACATTACCAAGAAACGGCTGCACTAGCGTATGAATTGAACCCAGATGCAACACTGCGCGGATTCACCCGGGAGTTGAAAGAAGATGACAAACAACACGGACAAATTCTTGCCCTATACGGGTTTCGTAAATGCTGGGACAATCGTTTCACTGCGGCTGTGTTGGATCTAGTTCGCAATGGCGAACTCAAAACCGGCAGCATCGAATCCATTTTTCATTTCGTCGCACCAATCGCACCCGTCGAAGCCGCCGCTTGTGCCCAACTCTTTCTCGACTCTGATTCACTCGCAAATTCTGCAAATGAAGAACGAACCGTAGCTATTTTGGCTGCGTGCATTGGCGGAATGCCAGCAGCGGCATGGGATTTTGCCTGGCCGATTATTGAGGCCAACCCGACTCTCGCAGAGAAAGTTTTGATGCGGGTTGGTAACAGGGTGGATTACGACCGAAATAAATTTCTACCGTTGTTAACCGAAAAGCAACTGGCTGACCTTTATCTTAAAGTGCATGGGTTTTTCCCTCCTGAAACCGACCCTGATTTTTCTCGCGGTGGATTTGTCACACCCCGTCAAAGTGTGGTGCATTTTCGTGGAGACACCATCGTGGCGCTTGAAGCGCGTGGAACAGAGGCGGCGTGCCAAGAACTTTTGCAACTCGCTAATGCTTTACCACTAGAAAGCTTGTGGTTGCGCTGGCGATATTACAGCGCCCGGACGAGCAAGCGACGCAGGTTGTGGACGCCGCCCACGCCTCAAACCGTCCTTGTCCTGGCCGCACATGGTGAAGCACGCCTCGTCAGCGATGCAAATGATCTCATGGAAGTTGTCTTGGAATCGCTTGGCCGACTCCAAGTTCAACTCACGCAAAGCACACTACCCCGAAGTGAAGAATTGTGGAATTGGGACGGAGCGGATACGCGACGGCGTAATTTTCGCCACCGCGACGAGGCATTTTTATCAAACTACATTGCTCGCTGGTTGCGTGACGACTTGGACCACCGCGGAATAGTAATTGGCCGCGAAGTGCAACCGCGTCTGGGACAACGTACCGACATACACGTTACGGCCATGCCGCGCAGAGACGCATCTTCATCTTTACAAAATGTAACGGTGGTTATCGAAGTCAAAGGCTGTTGGAATGTCGAAGTCCGCACCGCGGTAGATGGTCAATTGGTAGGCGATTATCTACGCCTCAATGGTCTGACGCATGGAATCTACCTTGTCGGGTGGTTTGTGTGCGACAAATGGGACAACTCCCAAAACAAACTGGCCAGCCAGACTTTTGCCGATGCGCAAAAGGAAGTCGTTCAGCTCGCTGCAGCATATGATGGTAAAGCCAATCCAGAACGTGTCGTCGCAGTTGTGCTGGACTGCCGTTATCCTGATTCGACAACACCTTAACCTTTCGGCTCTGGTTCGGATGTGAAGACAGCGGTTGTAGCCTCAAATAACAAATGTCTGGCGGCGGCAGCGGTTCCGCGTCGAGATCCATGTCGATGTCTTTTTGCTCGCTCGCTCAACACCTCCTTGACCTTCGTCGTCGACACGGTTAAAACCGGCGACATGGGACTGGACGCCGTCGAAATCGTAATGTCCGTTGAAGATGCTTTTGACATCCACATTGAAGATGCCGAGGCGGCAAATCTCATCACGCCTCGACTATTGATTGATTGCGTTCAGGGCAAAGTCGCGGGTGCCACTTTCAACGCCTGCCTTACGCAGCGTGCATTCAACCTCCTACGGAAATCCCTTTTGCGGCACGGCGAATGGAAACGACGGGATATTGCCCCGGCCGCTTCTCTGCCAAACTTGATGCCAAAACAACAGCGGCGCGCACTGCTGGAGCAAATCACGATGGAATTGGGCATCAAGAAACCGCCGGGACTCGTCAGGCCGGGCTGGCTGGAAATAGGAATGGTTGTGATATCGCTGATGTTGGGAAGTTTGGTCGGCCTTCCAATGGTTGTCAGGTTTGGCAGTCTTGGCATCTGGATTTTTATTGGTGTTGCCATATTGACCGCTGGGATTTGCAACCGATTGACCAAACCACTCCGCACTGAATTTCCAAAGGAACTTAAAACCATCGGCGGCCTGGCGCGTTGGGTGATGACCCATAAATCCGATCTTGCCGACGCCAAGCCAACCGGTTGGACCCGCGAACAGATTGCCGCCCGCGTGCGCGAGATCATCGTGGAACAACTCGGGGTGAAACCCGATTTCAGTGAAGATGCCAATTTCGTCAAAGACCTCGGCTTGAATTAGCTGATCTCTGCGTCTTTGTGTCTTTGTGGCAAAAAATCTGCCAAGACCGCCGCGACGTCCGGGAGGCAGGCGAGCACCCGGATTATCTCGGCTCGACATCACTCCAAACCGACCAGAACGGCAACCAGATTCAGCATTTCGAATATTCAGCTTTTGGCCAGACACGCTATACCCAAAGCACAAACGTGTTTAAGGTCTCGCGCCTCTACAGGGAGGTAAAATTGGACAAGTGAACACGACACTAATCCCTCATAAAATCGGGGTCACCTTCTTGGTGGTGGCGTGGGCGAGCCGGCACGCCTGTTTTCCCCTTGCTTTGGGGCTGCGACCGTAGAAGCATTTCTTCCATGAACCTGACATTCACTTTTCAACCAGCGCGTCACCTTGCGTTTTTTCTGGCCGGATTGATCTTCTGCCTGCTTTCACCACAGACGCGGGCGGATTTGCCGGCCAATCCGGAAAAAGAATACCAACCAGCGAAGGGCGAATTTGACGCCTTGGGCAAAGCGGTTGAAGCACTGTTGAAATCCCGTGATACGGCTGGTTTTTCAACCAATCTGTCGGTATCGGCGGAAGACTGGCAATCAATCATCACCACCAATCTGACCGGTGAGGAATTAAACCGATTAAAAAGTTACGCCGGGGGCGCGAGTTACAATGTGCAGCGGTTGCAGGCTGACGCCAAAACCATCTTAAGCCGGGCGGATTCGCTTCACCTGGATTTTTCCAATGATGATCTGCATTGTCAAATCGTGACGCCACAACATGTCGGGAAAATCTATCTATTCAACCGGCCGCCAGGCGGATTGACTCTGCCGTACCTTGAGAAACTGGATCTCCTCGTAATTCGCAGTGCCGAACCCAATCAATCCGCCAGCAATGGTTTTAAGCTGACTCTGCGCGGGGTGGAAAAATACCCAGCTGGCTGGCGAATCAATGGGGGCAGAAGCGGCATTCTATGGACCGGCTTTCCAACCAACGTGGTGGACGCCAAAACCCTGCGCGAACTGGCATTGGCTGAAAAGATCGCTTCGTTCAAAAGCATCACCAGCGAGGATGATCCGTCGCTATTGAAATTCGGCGAGTCGCTGGTTCGTTTTGTACGTGAACGCGACACGGCCATTTATCAGAAGGAATTGCTCCTGAACAGCGACACGATATGGGCCATCTTTGAAAAGAGCGGTCGAAAAGGTCCCACACGGCAGGAGATGGATGAGGAGGTTGGCAAACAGGTTCAGGAACAAGTTGCCGTTGCGGATAAAATGCTCAAGCAGATGGATGCAGCGGGCATCGACCTGAAATCGGCCGACATCCAGATCAAGGAGGCCAGCATGGAACATTGTCAGAACGAAGGCGGTTCCGGATCACTGGACCAATTGATTGGCTCCCAATTCAAACTCAAGCTCGCGGTAAAAACCGATGAAAAAGCTAAAAATGGGACTTCCCTGACTGGCGACTACATTCTGGCCGTGAAAGAAATCATGAAGATTGGCGATGTCTGGAAAGTGGAGCAGGATGTTCAGTGGGAAAAACTGCCTGCCGGAGTGGTTGACGCCCAGACGGCAGCGAACATTGAATTTGAAAATTATGTGGCTAAATATAGGGCGCTTCCGGGGGGGACGATGGCGCCAGAAATTGAATTCACCACGCTGGTCGGCGAAAAGAAAATGAGCCTCTCCATGCTTCGAGGCAAAGTCGTCGTGCTGGATTTCTGGGCCACTTGGTGCGGACCATGCCAGCAGCCGATGGCGGATTTGCAAAAGATTCGGAACGGTCATCCTGACTGGCAGGACAAGGTGGCGATTGTTCCGGTGAGCATTGACGATACCCTCGACCTCGTCCGCAAGCATGTGGACCAGCGTGGCTGGACCAACACCTTCAATGCGTGGGCCGGGGACGGCGGTTGGCATTCCGCGCCCGCCAAGGCATTCCGCGTGACGGCCGTGCCTACGAGCTACGTCATTGACCAGCAGGGCAAAATTATTTGGGCCGGGTATCCGGAAGCTGAAACCATTTCAGCCATGATTGATCGCCTAATTAAAAAATAAGCCAGGTTCCAGCCCTGTTGAGAAAACTCGCGCTACGTGGCTTCTCGGCCCGTGCAGCTCGCACTGGCCATCTGTCAGGCCCGCCGCGACGACCGAGGGGGCGAGCATCCCCGCGAGCCATTTCCAAACAAAAAAGAGTCTGGCCAAACCACTAGCCAGACGCTTAAACCCAATCGATCACAGTATGATAACCCAACGCAATATCAAACGGCGCCGCTGCCGTTCTGTTCGAAATTCAATTTAAAAGCAAAACTCCGGGTCCCGCGGTGGTGATTTCCGCCGCCGTGGCGGCTTAAGCCGTTCCGCCGCAGCCTTCCACTTCGCAATCAACTCCTGGGTGTTCATCCACCGTCGGCGCATTAACATCAACTCGCCCATCAACCCCCGACTCACCTGATCCGCCATCACCGCGTGGTCGGTGCGTCCGGAAAAATTCCACGCCGGTTCGCGCCGCTTGGACGTCAATTGCCGTTTGATCTCACGAAGCGAGCTTTTCAGCTGCGCCGTGATGCGTTGCAGCAGCGAGGCGCTGGTGTGTGCCGTCGTGCCGCTCTCGCCGATCTCGCAGAGCGTCAGGATGACCTCCAGTTGCTCGGCATCGCCCGCCTCGTAAGCCGCTTGTGCCTGATGCCACCATTCCGTCTTTTGCGCCGTCATTTCCCGTTGGCTGTCGGGATGCAATCGCCGAACCACTGCGCGATACAGTTCCTTGAGCCGTTTGGACGCGGGGGCCGGCACCACCGGGTCAGTATGAAGTCCCGACTGGGATTCACCGTTGCCACCTGGACCCACGCCCGGCCCGAATCGGTCGTGGAGTGCATCAAAAAACTCTTTCATCGGGTCCTCCTCGTCGTCCAGATTTCCCCAGTGCGGCCCCGACCCCAATGGATTCTGCTTCTCGGCCTGTTCGCCGTGCGGGGGCGGTGGTTCAGGACTATCCCGCAGTTCCATCACCCGCTTATAGGCGCGGGCGTAGGAGCCACCGCAAAACATCACCTCGTTCTGCACCATGAAAACGATGGCCTCATCCGCCGCCATCTTCAGATTGAGTTCCCGGAGTTCCGTGAGCAACGCCCCGAAGTGACTGTTCAACCAGCGCGTGAACTCCGGCAGATCCGTCTGGTGAAATTGCTCGAGCACACGGCGCGAATTGGCCAGATCGCGCAATGCCTTCTCGTAGTCTTTCTTGATCTTTTTCCGGATGGCAGAGCCATCCACCCGCACGATCGCGCGGCAACGGTTGGCCGCAGGGGCTTTGGAAATGGGGTGGCTAATGGTCGGTTGTCTGGGCGCGCTGCGTGACATCGTTCGACGGTTAGCTTATCACTTTACAAAGACCACTTTCCAGCGAGGATTCCAAAGTAATCAACATCGCAACGAAAGCGTAAAAACTTCAACGGTTCTTGTGGGCGAGCGGTGCCATTCAGGGTTTTGAAAACGACACGATGTAGCTGTTGCCCAGCGTGTCGTCGTACGCCATGAAGATTTCCGACACGTTGGTCCAGTTCACCGTGGAAGTCAGCGTGTGGTTCAGGGCGCCGCCGGTGAGCTGGGGTGAATTGTAGATGCGCCCGCCCACCACGCCTTCCACCTGCACCTGAATATCGGTGATGAAAGCCGGCGTGCCGCTGATGGTTGAGCCGGTGGCGGCGTTTTGGTAGACCCAGCTGACGCTCTGCAACACGCCATTGTTGACGGTCGTGGTCGGCACCGGCACCACGAGGTCGGTGCCGGTCTGTGGATTCGGCGCGGTAAAGTTAATGTTGGTGCCTTTGTAATTCACCATCCACGCGCCGCCGGGCGGCGAAGCCGGACTGCTGACGAACGGCGACTGATACAACTGGCCGGCGATACTCGAATTATTCGGGTCGGCTGGCGTGTTGCTCAGACCCGACCCGCCCGGTCCCGTGAAAAAGACATTTGTGGCCGCCGGCAGGTTGTTGTCATTGTTCACTTCCAGATTCGCGCTATAACTGTTTAACGGCACGGGAAAGCTGACCACTGGTGTGGTCCCACTGCCAAAGCCGCCAGCATTTGCGTACAAATGAAAATTGAAGTTGAAGGTCGCCCCAATCAAGTTCCCGATGGCAATGCGATAAAATAGTTGCGGCGAATAGGTCACGCCCCGATGGTCGGTGACCGTCAGGAGATTGGTGCCGGTGCTACTGACCGAGCCGGCCGGCGTCCAGGTGGTCAGATTGGACGAAGTCTCAACCGTGTAGGTCTGGCCGGGAACCACCGAAAGCGTCAGTTGTATCTTACCGCCGACGAGTGCCGGTGGCGTGAACGAAGGGCGTTGTTGGCTGTTGGGCAGAAACATTCCATAAATCTGTCCGCCCGTAGGTCCAGTCACGTTTCCGCTGCCGTCCGTGCTGAACGTGCCGAACGTGGGCGTCAGGACCATGCGCTTGCCATCATACAGGACACAATTGATGGGGAGCAGCGGCGGGTTGGTGCCTTGTGCGGGAAAGGGCGTGAAGATGGCGCCTTGTTGGTTGCCGTTGCGATCCACCCAGGCGCCATGGATGGTGTTGTCGTTGTTTGTGGTCATGGTGTCGTAGCCCCAGAGCAACAAATAATTATTTCCGTCAAAAGCCATTCCTGGCAGCGCTGCCAGTTCCGTGATCAGCACCAACTCATTACCCGATAATGTCCCATTTTGTGATACGAACCGGCCATACAGCTCCCATTGCGGCCAGCCGGCGCTGGCGTATTGAGTGTCCGTGCTCCAAGTCACCAGATAGTTCGTACCGTCAAACGCGAGGGCCGTTGGGTTGTTGTCCAGCGACGCCGTGGTGCTGATCTGGAACACGCCGCCCGCAGTACCGCCGGGCGAAATGAGCACACCAAAAACCTGGTTGCTGTTGTTGTTGCCGGTCTGCCACGCGAACAGATAATTCGTCGCGCCAAAAGCCAGCGCCACATTCCGTTGACCGATGCCGTTGAGTTCATTTGCCAACAGCAGCGGCGAACCCGTGAGCGCGCCCGCGCCCGAGATGCGTTGCGCGTAAAAATTGCCGGTGTTCATATCCTGCCAAATCACGAGATAATTCGTGCCGTCCGAGGCCGCCGCCTGCACGGCCTGAAATCCATAGCTGCCGGGCGAGGCGACCAGTTGAAATTTGCCGCCCACTGCGCTGCCGCTGGCTGAGAGCAATTGTCCGAACGCCGTCGCCCCCAAAGTGAGGGTATTGTCCGACCATACCGCGAGGCTGTTCAACTTGGCGCCGGCGAGGATCGCGAGCGGCGGAAAACCGGCGTTGGCTGGCCACGTGAGCGGGCTGCCCAGCAGCATACCATTGGTGGTGAACGCCTGCGCTGCGAGGTTCGTGCCAGAGACATAAAGCGCCAGATAATTTGTGCCCGCCACTACCGCGCCGCCGGAAAATTGCGCCACTGCCGGGTTCGTGGCGATCGGGAAGACTCCCGCCGCCACGCGGCCCGCGAGGGCCGCAATCAGACAGCCGGTGAACAATCCAGAATGTTTGGAGAAAAAACGCCTCGGGTTCATAAATCAATTCAACAGAAATTTCCCATTTGGTTTCTGGCCCACGACTCGCGTGGACCTTTATCGTGATTTTCAGCCTGCTCTACAGATTTGCAAGCCCATTCTCGGCACATTGATAAAGCGAATCAACTGCGGCTGTCCTTTTGGAGCGGGTGGCTAAACGGAGAATGACGAAGCCAACAAAACAGGTCAGTGCCACCCCAGCCAATCAAATGGCAATGACCCCGATGGTGCTGATCAGTTGACGCCCCTGCGGCGTAATTACAGCGCCCAGGATTAATAAGGCACCCACCTTGATGACTGGCTCGATCCAGTCATCGTCATTTTTTCTGCGTCTTCCCATGATGCATAGTGGTTTCCACAGGCAGCATGACAATCTGATGCCGCATTGACTAGCCGATTTCGTCAATGCTCCTTATAAATCATTTGGCTGTCTTTTTGGTGTTCCGCTTTGACGCGCTCCCAATCATCAGGATGTAATCGTGTTAGATCTTCCATAATGATGTGACGCGGCTCCTACTTTCCGGATGGTAGTCTCATAGTGCAAGGCCCTGGAATATTATCCAAGAATTGAAACCGCGAGCCCTCTCCATATCCGCAACGCTTCAGTAAGTCACTGATTTTATGCGCAAACTCATGCCATGACATTTCATCAATCTCAGTTTTTTCAGGTGGGGGCAGCTGCACTTTACGTTGCCAACTTTTAAACAACAGATTTACCTGTTCGATGACATCCCAGTTTCTAATCACTGGTTCTGTGTATTCTGGATCATAATGCAGATTGAATACCGGCGGCGGAAGGATCGGTTCCAATCTGTTGATCTCATTGATGCTGAGACAGGTGGCGAATATAAATTCCTTTTCCTGCTCTCTTACGGGCAAAGCAATAACGGATCTTTCATAGTCATATACGAATGCAATGCTAGAACCGCAATGCATTGCCACTGCTGGCGAACCGAAAATCACCTCAAACAAACATGTCAGATTTGTGCCAACGGGATTCGGCACGCGTTCGAAAAACCGAGCCACTGCGTGGCCTGAAAAGGCAATGCCCTTTCCGTTAAGATAGATATCTGTGAAAAAATCGTCTCCGCCATAAAACTTGAACCTGTGAAGTTGGCCCTTGGGTGTATGCTCGATAATCTGCTGGACGATGGAAATCCTCGCCACCAAATCCTTATCCGTTAGCACCTGCAATCGCAAGTCGTCCTCCCTCGCCGCATTAAACTGATTACAAAACATTAATGCTGCATCATGTTTTTCGATCTTTTGAAAATCCGTTGCCCGGTGATCCACGCGGGCAATTCGGTCTGGCAATCCTGCATGAAAAGTAATATTCAAGGCACGCAACAATTGCCGCAATTGGTCAGTGCGGGGGAAAAAACTGAAATCACCCACTCGCTGTTCCACAACTTCATAATTGGGCAGCAAGTTTGACTTGAACGGAAGATGTTTCATCGCTCGGCCTCGCACAATATTTCATCAAGGTTTGCTGGTCATTTGCTGTCGCCGGGGTACCCCCCAGCGAAGCGTATCACCGCTTTGGCGTCAGTTTCAGAACCTCCGCGTGCATTTCCTTGCCGGCCTTGAACTTCACCATGGCGCGGTCGGGAATTGGCACGTCTTTCTCTGGCTTGTTCGGGTTGCGGCCCACTCGCGCCTTGCGGATCTTCACCTCGAATACACCGAAGTTGCGCAGTTCCACCTTGTCACCCTTCGCCAGTGCTTCGGTGATGTAGTCCAAGGTTTTCTGTACCACGTCGAAAGCCTGGGCTTGGATCAGCCCGGTTCCATCGCTGATGCGCATTACTATTTTGCGTTTGGTCAGGGTCATAGGCTTCGGTTGTGAACGGTGTTGAGGTTGATACTCGCGCTTTGCCCGGGCTCACGGCAAGGTGAAACTGATGGGATACCGGCCATGCCCGCCAGCGTAATCGGGAGGGTGAGACATTGGCTGTCCCTGTGAATAACTATTTCCAAATAGTTTTCTTGGGCTGGTACAAAATCGGTCTAGCCTCGGGATGCGACATGAAACACGCCAACCGCATCTTGCACATTGACGGAGATTCATTCTTCGCCAGTTGCGAGATCGCGCTCGATGCCAAGCTCGAAGGCCGCCCCGTCTGGGTCGGCGGCGGCCGGCGCGGCGACGGCATCGTCATTGCCGCCAACCGCCTCGCCAAGAAATACGGCATCAAGACCGGCACCGCCTGCTTTGAGGCCAAGCGCCTGTGTCCCAGCGGCGTCCTCTGCAAACCCCACTACGACGCCTACCGCGAATTGTCGCGCC
>Ga0302265_1001493_pt1 | contig 13672 bp, 8 predicted proteins | sample III_Bog_E1_1_FD_194556 | JGI IMG/M metagenome (GOLD analysis project Ga0302265, IMG submission 194556) | Peat permafrost microbial communities from Stordalen Mire near Abisko, Sweden - III_Bog_E1_1 | ecosystem: Environmental > Terrestrial > Soil > Wetlands > Peat | place: Sweden: Abisko...
TTGAAGCCCGGTGATATTGTAATGTTTGGAGATTCTCTGACAATAAATGTTACCGGCTTAACCGGCCTGTGTCATACTGTTGGAGTGGTGACCTGTTATCAGGTCATATCAACGCCGCCTGCCTGTGTAATGGATAAATCAGGGATGGTAGTTGCCGGTACAAATGCATGTACAGGACAACTATTTATTGAAGAAACAACTCCATATATGAGCATGATTCCCCGGTTATACAGTTTTAAAAACGATACTGTAATTAACGCCAACAGCCTGACAGCACTGAAAGTAGGTGATCAGGTTAAATTTGGGGGCTATTTGACACCCAATGATTCAAGTGTGATGAATTTATGCCATACTATTGGAGTAGCGACCTGTTACGAATTAGTACAGCCTGAAAATGTTGACACACTGATGGGTACTGTCTATGCCGGAAATGCCATTGCAAAAACAGGTCTTGCCATCCTGTATAAGAAAGGGGATAGTAAAGCGACTGCCACTTATACAATCACCAATGGTACATTTCTATTTACAAACCTGTCAAATGCAGATTATACTGTGTATATAATTCCGGATATAAATGCGTATAGAAATTATCTCCCCACTTTCTACAAAAATAATTTTTTATTCCAAAACGCAGATTATATAACACTGGCCGGTACTATGATGAATGTAACAGTTAACCTGAAATCCTATGTATACCCGGTCGGGACCGGTAAAATCTATGGGAATATTTTCTTTGAGACTTACACATTAAAGGACAGTTTACTGGTTGATAGTGTACAATATAAAACAGGGAGTATTGTTGTAAATAATTCAGCGATAAACACTCCTGTACTATTATTAAACAGGATCGGTGAACCTGTAGCGTGGACATTGACAGATTTATACGGTAATTATACGTTTGAAAACATTGCGTTGGATACGTACACAATACTTTCAGAAACGGCTTCTGCAGAAGGCGATTCAAATGTCAGCCTGTCTCCGGCTAATTCAATTGCAAATGCTGATTTAATATTAAAAGGATTACAATCTTATACCGGTATAACTAATCCGGAAGATGTAGTACAAAGCATATATCCAAATCCGGTGTCTGATAACCTGATTATCGTTTTGAAAGAGGCCGAAAACGTAGGTATATACAATACATTGGGACAATTGTTAATAAACAAAAGACTTAATCAAGGTATAAACGTGTTGGATTTAAGCACGATGAATAAAAGTATTTACTTTGTAAGAATTGGTGAAACCACGATTAAATTGATAAAAAAGTAGATAATATTCTAACATGAACTATTAGTAAGATATTTTAATAAAACTCTTACAGTATCTATAAAAAAAAGGAAAGCAAATTGGTTTGCTTTCCTTTTTTTATAGTGAATTAAGAATGATTATCCGTAGATAATTTTCCCATTTTCATCTTTAAAATCCTCAAAACTTTTGTTGTATTGTTCCATTGCCCGATAGCTCATTGCCATGCTGGAGAATCCGCCATCGTGATAAAGGTTTTGCATCGTTACTTTACGGGTCAGGTCACTGAACATAACGACACAATAATCGGCACAATCCAATGCTGTTGCATTACCCAGGGGGCTCATCCGTTCTGAAAAGTCGAGTAAGCCTTCCATTCCTTTCACTCCGCTTCCAGCTGTGGTAACTGTAGGTGATTGAGATATCGTATTAACACGGACATTGTGCTCGCGACCATAAATGTATCCAAAACTGCGGGCGATTGATTCCAACATCGATTTAGCATCAGCCATGTCATTGTATCCAAAAACAGTCCGTTGAGCTGCCATGTACGTAAGTGCAATAACAGATCCATAATCATTGATGGCGTTCATTTTTTTAGCCACCTGAAGCATTTTATGAAATGAGATGGCCGATATGTCAAGTGTTGAAGTCAGCATATCATAATCCAGGTCATCATAGGTTCTTTTTTTACGAACATTTGGTGACATACCAATTGAGTGGAGTACAAAATCAATTTTTCCACCCAATGTTTCCATCGATTGTGCAAAAACCTGTTCCAGGTCTTCTACACTTGTTGCATCAGCCGGAATAAGTTTAGCATTTAGTTTTTCAGCGAGTACATTGGTTGTACCCATTCGTACTGCTATTGGTGTGTTTGACAAGGTAATAATGGCACCTTCTTCTACAACCCGTTCTGCAACTTTCCATGCAATGGACATATCGTTCAATGCTCCAAATACAATTCCTCTTTTACCTTTTAATAAATTGTTACCCATATTTTTATTGTTTAAGATCCGTTTAATGAAACATAACAGAATTAGAAATGTTTAAATAGTGAATCGAATTTTCAGCACAAAGATACTCAAAATGTGCAATTAATAAAAATTTCAGGCATTCCTTCTTACAATACGATACTTTATAGCTTTGATGAATAATCACTTATGGAATAATATTTGTTGTTTGATTCTATCAAAAATAAATTTAATGACTATCGGCTTTTGCACCAATTGTTCATTTTTTTTGTCTTTTAATGATCAGATCACCGGATCACAATTTAAACTTACATTTTATTGATAATTATTCCGTAGGAGTATTCTGTAAATATGGTACGTTCCGACTTGTCGGAATGTGCCATATTCGAAATTACACCTACGGTATAAATTGTCAGTTCATATCTGATTGTAACTGCAAATACAGTACAAATTTACAAATAATTGGAAGTCAGGTATAGAACCCGATAATCATTAAACATAAAAAAGCCGCCTCAAAAACTATCTGTTTTTTAAGGCGACTTTTTTATGGTCAAATACAACTTTATTAATTAATTTACTTTAAACTTAGCGTTTCCGTTTTTAATAAAATCAACAATTTGTTTTGCGGCTGCTAAACCTGCATTAATATTCGCTTCTGAAGTTTGTGCCCCCATTTTTTTAGGTGTAGTGAAATAACGGCCTGCCAGTTTTTCTTTTAATTCAGCATCGTTTCCGGGCATAATATCGGTTACATATTTGAAATCGGGACGTGACATCATAAAATCAAGTAGCTGAGTTTCATCAATTACTTCTTTTCGTGCTGTGTTCACCAGTATTGCTCCTTTTGGCAAACGTCCAAGCAGGGCGGAATTAATTGATTTTTTAGTTTCAGCGGTTGCAGGAATGTGTAATGAAACTATATCACTGATAGCATATAATTCTTCAGCTGATTTAACAGGTATAACAGCATCCTGTTCCATGACCGAATCAGGACAAAAAGCATCGTATGCATAAATTTTCATTCCAAAACCTTTGGCAATACGGGCAACATTGCGTCCTACATTTCCATAAGCGTGAATACCCAGTTTTTTACCCATTAATTCGGTTCCTGATGTTCCGTTGTAAAAATTACGAACAGCATACACTAATAACCCGAAAACTAATTCAGCAACAGCATTCGAATTTTGCCCGGGTGTATTCATAACACAGACTCCTGCTTTCGTAGCAGCTTCCAGATCTACATTATCATAACCTGCACCTGCACGGACTACAATTTTCAATTGTTTTGCCGCAGAGATTACTTCGGCGTCGATCAGGTCGCTTCGAATAATAATCGCATCAACATCTGCCACGGCATTCAACAATTGTTGTTTCTCCGTATATTTTTCTAATAAAGAGAGTTCGAAACCGGCAGTCTCAATTTCCTGACGAATTCCTTCCACTGCAATTTTTGCAAAGGGTTTATCAGTAGCTATAAGTACTTTCATAATTTTATTATTTGAAAAGTTTATGAGTTTGAAAGTTTGAAAAGTTTGAAGTTTGAAGTTTGAAGTTTGAAGTTTGAAGTTTGAAGAGTATGAAATTTGAAAAGTTTCTGACTCTTATTACTACCTTCTACCTACTACCTACTATTAACTATAAACTATATATATAAACTTTAGTGTTGTTTTTCAAATTCATGCATGCAATCAATCAGTGCCTGGACACTTTCAATAGGCATTGCATTATAAATAGAAGCACGGAAGCCACCCACCGAACGGTGTCCTTTAATACCTACCATTCCACGTTCAGTTGCTAACTTTAGAAAGTCAGCTTCCAGTTCTTTATATTCCGGTTTCATGACGAAACAGATATTCATGCGCGAACGGTCTTCTTTTACGGCTGTACCTGTAAACAATTTGCTGTTATCGATAGCATTATAAAGGATTTCAGCCTTGGCAATGTTTTTCTTTTCCATTTCCACCAATCCGCCGTTTGATTTCAACCAACGTAATGTCTCCATAGCACTGTAAATTGGTAATACAGGAGGCGTATTAAACATAGATCCCTCGGCAATATGTATTTTATAATTCAACATGCTGGGAATATAACGGGAAACTTTACCCAGTAATTCGTCCTTTATAATCACAAAAGCCAGTCCTGCAGGTGCAAGATTTTTTTGAGCTCCACCATAAATCAAACCATATTTTGAAACATCCATTGGACGTGAAAATATATCAGATGACATATCGGCAATCAAAGGCACCGGAGAATCAAGATCAGTGAGGATTTCTGTTCCGTATATTGTATTATTGGTAGTAATATGAAAATAATCTGCATCAGTAGGGATAACATAATCTTTAGGAATAAAATTATAGTTGGCATCTTTCGAAGAGGCAACTTCAACTACTTCACCAAAGCCTTTGGCTTCCTTCATTGCTTTATTAGCCCAAACTCCGGTATTTAGAAAAGCAGCTTTCTTTTCCAACAAATTAAACGGAATCATACAAAACTGCATACTGGCACCACTTCCCAGAAAAAGTATAGAATAACCTTCGGGAATATTCAATAATTCTTTGAAAAGTGCTACAGCTTCGTCAATAACTGCCTGAAATTCTTTGGAACGATGACTGATTTCCAATACAGACAATCCTGAACCATTAATATCCAACACTGCCTGAGCTGTTTTTTCGATAACTTCACGTGGTAAAATAGAAGGACCCGCACTAAAATTATGTTTTTTCATACACTTTTAAGTTATATTTGTTTGATAGTTTTATTTCTGAAATGAAAGCACAAAAGTACTGTTTTTTTTGGTTTTTACCTCCAATAAATTACGTTTTTATCATCTTTTGGAGATGAAAATAAGCATCCATTCATCAGTAGTTCAAAAAAATACATTTTTATGCAGAAACCAAAAAGCACTGTGTAAAAAAAACAGGGAAACTATTTCCCTGTTATAATTCGTTTTATTTCATTCAATTTATTCAACGCATCAATCGGAGTTAAATTGTTTACATCCAGATTTTTTATTTCATCGCGTATTTGTTCCAGTATCGGATCATCGAGTTTGAAAAAACTGAGTTGATACCCTTCGCGTTGACTTGCCAGTTCACCAACAGGTTTCGCAATACCGGTCTGCCGGTTATCTGTCTCCAGTTGTTTTAGGATCTGTTCGGCCCTTTTTACGATACTTTGAGGCATACCGGCCATTTTAGCCACATGGATCCCAAAACTGTGTTCACTTCCACCGAGTACAAGTTTACGGAGAAAAATAACCTTTTTATCTACTTCCTTTACCGAAACATTGTAGTTTTTAATGCGATGAAACGATTTTTCCATTTCATTCAACTCATGATAATGCGTTGCAAAAAGGGTTTTCGCTTTGCACGTCGGATGTTCGTGAATATATTCCACAATAGCCCAGGCAATGGATATCCCATCATAGGTACTTGTTCCACGGCCTAATTCATCGAAAAGTATCAGACTTCGCTTCGAAAGGTTGTTCAATATGCTGGCTGCTTCATTCATTTCAACCATGAATGTTGATTCACCCAGAGAGATATTATCGCTTGCTCCTACCCTGGTAAAGATCTTATCCACTACCCCTATTTTCGCACTTTCCACCGGCACAAAACAACCTATCTGAGCCATAAGGGTGATTAATGCCGTCTGACGTAATAAGGCAGATTTACCGGACATATTCGGACCGGTTATAATGATAATCTGCTGGGTTGTACTATCCAGGTATACATCATTGGCAATATATGTTTCACCAACAGGCAGTTGTTTTTCAATTACCGGATGGCGACCCTGCCTGATATCAAGCACATCGGTATCTGTAATCTCAGGTCGTACATAATGGTTTTCGGCAGAGACTTTCGTAAATGAAAGTAAGCAATCCAGCTGGGCAATCAGATTAGAATCTAACTGAATTGCTGCTATATAATCGATCAGACTTAAAACCAATTCATTAAACAACCGGGTTTCAATGGCAAGTATTTTTTCTTCAGCTCCTAATATCTTTTCTTCATAGACTTTCAGTTCCTGTGTAATATAACGTTCGGCATTCACCAGAGTTTGCTTGCGGATCCATGTTTCCGGAACTTTATCTTTGTGCATATTCCGTACTTCGATATAATATCCGAATACATTATTAAAACTGATTTTCAGACTTGGAATGTTTGTTTCTGCACTTTCACGCTCCTGAATTTTCTGAAGATAATCTTTTCCGGAATAAGCAAGTTGTCGTAACTCATCCAGATCGGCATCAATTCCGGGTTTGATAATGCTTCCCCGATTGACCAGATTGGGCGGATCATTTGAAATTTCAGCTTCTATCTTCTCTGAAATAATCTTACATGAATTAAGCTGATCGCCAATTTTGCGTAAGGTCACATTATCAGTTTCCAGACAGTTTTGTTTGATCGGTTCAATGGCTTTCAATGCCACTTTAAGTTGCACCACTTCCCGTGGATTGATCCGTCCGACCGCAACTTTTGAAATAATTCGTTCCAGATCTCCGATCAACGCAATATTCTGTTCAAGCAACAGTTTTAAATCCGGATTTTTAAAGAAGAATTCTACCACACTTAACCTTTCGTTGATCGGTTTGACGTCCTTCAACGGAAAGGCAATCCAACGTTTCAACATTCGTGCACCCATTGGACTGATTGTCTTATCGATTACATCCAGCAACGTACGGCCGCCTTCATTAATTGTCCCGTACAATTCCAGATTCCGGACTGTAAAACGGTCCAACCAGACATAACGTTCTTCTTCAATTCGTGAAAGCTGGGTAATATGCCCGGTTTGCTGATGATGGGTTAAATCAAGGTAATGTAAAATTGCTCCGGCAGCGACTACCCCATTCGGTAAATTATCGACACCGAACCCTTTCAGGTTTTTTGTTTCAAAATGTTTCAGCAACCTTTCATGAGCTGATTCAGGTGTGAAAGCCCAATCTTCGAGTGCATAGGTAAAAAATTTAGTGCCGAACAGTTCTTCAAACTCTTTCTTTTTAGAGCGGTCAAAGAGCACTTCTTTCGGACCGAAACTATTCAGCAATTTATCAATATATTCACCATTCCCCTCGGAGACTAAAAATTCGCCGGTAGAAATATCCAGAAAAGATACACCTACCTGATTTTTATTCAAATAGACACTTGCCAGGAAGTTATTTTCTTTGTGGTTTAAGGAAGTATCACTATATGAAACTCCGGGTGTAACCAATTCGGTGACCCCACGCTTTACAATTTTTTTTGTCAGTTTCGGATCTTCCAACTGGTCGCAAATAGCCACCCTCATGCCGGCACGTACTAATTTAGGTAAATATGTATCCAATGCATGATGCGGGAAACCTGCCAATTCAATAAATTTCCCCGATCCATTCGCCCTTCGTGTAAGAGTAATACCCAGTATCTGGGAAGCCCGTATGGCATCACTCGAAAATGTTTCATAGAAATCGCCACAACGAAAAAGCAATATGGCATCGGGATGCTTTGCTTTGATCTCGTTGAATTGTTTCATCATTGGCGTTTCTACAATTTCGTTTGCCATAATTTGGTTATTGGTTGATTAGTTAATTAGTTAATTAGTTGATTGGTTGAGAGTTCCGTGTTCCGTGTTCCGAGTTCCGAGTTTCGGGTTAATGATATTTTTATTGGTTGATTGGTTAAATGGTTATTGGTTAATTGGTTGATTGGTTGATTGGTTTATTATGAATTAAGTCATTTAGTAATCAAAAGAAACAATCAGCCTAAAAACCAATCAACTTAATCAACTCAATCAACTCAATCAACTATTTTGTTCCCCCTCGGGGGTTAGGGGGCTTAAAAAGAGTCCATCTATGGCGCTTGTCATTCGCGACCACAGGAATTTCTTTTTTTCAATTTTAATGTTGGCAATCATTTTTTCAGAACGATTATTCGAAAAGAAATCAACCATAGCATCAGCAATTTCTTTTGGATCAACACCAACAACATATCCGACTATCCCATTAGGAACAATTTCAGAGAGTCCACCTACATTTGTCACTAACATTGGTTTTTCAAAATGATAAGCTATCTGACTTACTCCACTTTGCGTAGCAGTACGATAAGGTTGTGCTATTAAATCCGCCACACTGAAATAGTTTCGGACTTCGTTATCCGGAATAAATCCGGTACGTAATTCTACCAATCCATCAAGTTTTAACCTGTTAATTAATTCAAGATAGAGATGAGGATTTTCATAGAATTCACCTGCTACAATTAATCTCACCGGAAATTGCCTTAACCTTTCATCAGCAAAGGCTTCAAGGAGCAAATCCAGGCCTTTATAATGTCTGATAAATCCAAAAAACAGGACATAATCTTTTTGTTCATGAAGTCCAAGTTTTATGGTTGCTTCTTTTTTTGTTAAAGCATCACCATAATGGTCGTAAATAGGATGAGGCGAAACTACTTTCGGTTTATTTGCTTTATCAAACAGATTAATATCAGTCACAACCGATTCCGCCATTGCAACAAAACCGTCCATTGATTTTACAAAGTACCGGGGAAAAAGTTTATCGAGTATGGTAGGCTCATGTGGAATCATATTATGGATCATAGCCACCATTTTAGTCTTTGGGGAACGGGCTATCCTTGCAATAGTACCAAAACAGGGTGCGATAAAAGCCATCCAATAGCAAAAAATGACTTTATCAGGAGCTTTTTTCTTGATCTTATGTCCAACAATCAACCAGTTCACAGGATTAATCGCATTGATCATTCGTGTAATTTTCAGATCTGTTGGAGCAATTTCAGTTGAATATTGTGATTTTCCGGGAAATAAAAAACCAGGATATTGAAGTGTAAAAGTTATAATTTCCACTTCATTTCCTTGCTTTATATATTCTCTGGCTAATCTTTCATTAAAGGTTGCCAATCCACCACGATAAGGGAATGCTGTACCAACTATGATTATTTTCATACACCTACATTTAAAGTTATATTGATAAACAAAAATTTATAAGCAAATTTTATTTGCTTATAAACAACATTTTTTATCATGTTTCTGAATGATAATAATGATATTAACTTCTTTATTTATTATCTGCAAAAGTACAAAATTATTCAGTGAGGTCACCTTTTTTTATACTAAAATTTTAAATGACAAACTGAAATTTGAAAATTCTTATTCAATAGAAATGTATATTGAATCAATTATTATTCCTTTTACCAGTTTTTATGCATCTTAAGCATTTTTTCAAGCAATTTTCCCCTATCTACATCCTATCTACCTCCGTAGTAGCTCACAACTACGAGTGAAAGATGTTTGTATCGGGATCATCTATCAACATTCCCATGACACTCCTATGACATTCCGTAATACAAAGACGCATAATTCATTTATAAGACAAATATAACACTGAGATATTACAGTCCTATATAGGACTGTGTTATCACTGTGTCATCACTGTGATATTACTGTGATATCACTGTGATATCACTGTGATATATATGGAATATCATAGGAACGTCGGGGGATGTAGAATGAAAGCTGCAGGGAATGAAAACGGGAGAAATCTAATCTGAACAAGCCGGAATTAAGAATAGAACGCGGATGTACACTAATTGAGCGGATAAATTACGGATAAGAAAACACTTCGTATTTTGATTTTAAAACCAAACATTAACTAGCTCAGATTAAAGTGTATGAACGTAAAAGATCCAATATCTTGCCAAAAGATACACGAATTTGAAAGTTAAGATACTAAAAAAAGATTGATATAAAATTATTCATAATGGAATATTAGTAGTTTATCCTATCTTTGAATAAAAACAGTATAGAAATATTAGTAAATGGGATGTTGGATCCAGCAATGGTTTGATCAACTATTAAGATGGGTTATATGTTACTGTCAATTTCAAAACTGCTTTTGTGATGACGGATAAGTTCACGGTCATCAGTTATCCCCTGATTGCTGCTTGCTTAGAATCGTTGCCACGCGTGATGATACCCGAAGGCAAGACAGATGCCGGAGGAATAACTATAAAATATTATGCCCTTGCCATGACTCCTGATGTAGATATACTGATGAAATCATCACCTGTGCCCTTTTAAAAACAGTCATATTGCTTATAAACTGGTAATTATATGAATTCATCGGAATTATCCAACTGAAATATCCAACCCAGCAGGCGGAACAATGGTTTGCTGCTATTAATTTGAACGAAGCAGAGATGGGAAGAAAGCTCCGGATTTGGTGTATGTGGAAGTGAATAGCTGAACAGGTTTGGCAAATACACAGAAAACATAACAATTTGAGAGTATAATCTCTAAATATTATAATAATTAGCGATTACAATCGAAATAATGAGGTAAAAATACGATTCCGGTTATCAGTATTCCCCTGATGCTGCTTGCCTAAAATCGTTACCACATTTGACAATACCGGAAGCCACGATATTTGCCAGAGAATGACTATCAACTATGATGCCCGTGTCTTGGCTTTTAATGTAAATATACTGATTAAATTATCACCTGTGCCCTTTTTAAAAAAGTCATATTGTTTATAAACAAGTAATTATATGAATTCATCGGAATTGTCCAACTGAGATAACCAGCCCTGACATGCCGAACAATGGCATACAGCTATGTATTTGTACGAAGCAGGGATGAGAAGATGACTTCGGATTCGGTGTATGTGGAAGTGAATAGCTGAAAACAACAGGGATAGTTGCTTTGTTAAATGGAGTAGAATGTCATCACAATTTGTGATGACATTCGGATTTATCACTAAAGAATAATAAATATTAATTCCCCCTTGCAAATATAAAATCTATTTATATATTTGTGCCTTATTGAATTAGCCCGAAATTTTAGCAACACTTTCATAAGCAAGTTGAAAAAGGAATTCTATTTGTCATATTTCAATATCTCATTCAATAAGCATCAGAAAGTTTTGAAATTTTGGATTCAGCGAAACCACAAATGCAAAACACTGATAATGAAGATGTAAAAATTGTGGGTTAACAAAACTGATTTTTAAGGAAATGATTATCCGCAATGTATCCTATGATAAATCCGAAGGATTTAAATTTGATTAGCCATGTATGCAATGCATGGAAAAATGACATGTACATGTACATAACCCCGATAGGGGTTGAATATCAGGAAATAAATACAAGAATTGAAAAAATAATGGAAATAATTGGATTGAATATCATGTGAAATAATTTATTCCGCTATTCAACCACTTCGTGGTTGGTTGTCTGCATCAATCAACATCCATGCATTTCATACATGGCTAATCACATTCAATTCCTTCGGAATTATTAGACAAAAAAAAGATCTAAATTTAAAAACATTATTATTCGCAAAATGTACTAATAAATATTATGGGAATTCCGTCCTTACAAAACTATCATGATCATTTTTTATTGTATTAGGAGCTTTAGCGGATAATCATATTAAGGAACAATACTGTTTTTCTTTTTTCCCTCTTTTGTAACGATCAGGTTGTTATGTATTTTGAGCTCTTGATTAATATGGAGTTTAAAAAATACTTTTACTAAAATATCAATTCTATTTTGAGCGAAAGCAATTATTCAATTGTAAGTATAAATAAGCAAAGAATCATTCAGATAAACTTTTAAAATCAACTCTTATGAATCCAAACACTATCCGTGAATTTGCTGCTTCATTTCAGAAAAGCAGAATATTGTTGAGCGGCTTTGAGCTCGGTATATTTACCACTATTGAGGAATCAGGTTCTACAAACCATCAAATTGCCACTATACTGGAGTTGGATGAACATGCAAGCGAAAGGTTGCTGAATGCATTGGCAGCCCTTGGCTTTTTGGTAAAACAAAACGGCTTGTACTTTAATACGGCTGAAAGTTTTACATTTCTTTCCTCCAAAAGCCCTGATTATTTAGGCGGGTTAATGCACACCAACCATCTGTGGAATACCTGGAGCAACCTGACTAAAGTAGTTAAAACAGGAGCTTCAGCCCATTCAACTGAAATTAATGAACGTGGTGAAGACTGGCTTTTCTCATTTATAAGTGCCATGCACGACCGTGCAAAAAAACAGGCGCCGGTCCAGTTAGCCGGGGTTGACTTATCCGAAGTGAATTCAACATTGGATATCGGGGGTGGTTCGGGTGCTTATTCGATGGAGTTAGTCCGAAGAAAGCCTGAGATGGATGCTACTGTGTTCGATTTACCGAATGTTGTGCCCATTACCCGACAGTTTATCGATCGGGAAGGTTTTTCAGGGAAGATAAAGACCTATACCGGCGATTATACACTGGATGATTTACCGTCAGGTTTTGATTTAGCTTTTCTGTCAGCCGTACTTCACAGTAATTCATTGGAAGTAAATCAGGAGTTAATCAAAAAATGCTATCACTCGTTAAACAAAAACGGGAAAATACTGATTCAGGATTGGATCATGAATAATGAAAGGACTCAACCAACCCCGGGTGCCATTTTTGCCGTAAATATGCTGGTAGGAACAGAAGCAGGTGATTGTTTTACAGAGCAGGAAGTTACAAAAATGCTGCAGACTGCAGGTTTTACGAATATCGTGCGAATTGAATTTGAAACCGGTTTAAGCCAAATGACGGCGCAAAAGGTTTAATACCCGCTACCGTTCGATTAGTTCGCGTGGGAGAATCAGTAAAAAGCCACACAATACCATCGTACGGCAGCGTAGGGTTTGGTTATTTGTTTCTGACAATAAAAAGCAGCTTGTTGAAAGAATGTTTGTTGAAAATGCACAATCCTAAACCCCTCATTTGCAAACAATGGGGAGAAGCGTACCCTTACTATAAGAACCCGGATCCTGTATCCGGGTTTTTTAATGCACTGAAACACCCGTAAACAGCCGTTTTATAAATTTACATAAAAATAAGTGAGTCAAATGGTTGGCGTTGTTAAAATGTTTTGTAATTTTGAGGGCGAGAAAACGTAAGTTGGATTTATAATCTAATATGAAGAAAACAAAATAAGATTATATAATAAAAAAACCTTTGTGGTTAATTTGTGTATAAGAGGCAAATTAAAAAAATAAAAAATCGACTATATGAAATGTTATTTAACTGGAATAGAAATAACTGAAAATAATAAATCTTTAGAACATATTTTACCGAATGCATTAGGTGGACATCTAAAAAATAAATACGTATTGTGCTCAGAAGCAAATATAAAATTGTCTGAACTGATTGACACTCCATTCAACAAAATATTTGAAAGTACATATAGAAGATTACCATTAAATAAAGACAGACCTTCGACTAATGGAATTCCTGGGATAAATCAAAGATACAACGAGGAAATAATTTTTAAGAATAATAAATGCTTTCCAAGAAAACCAATCTATGATAGTGAGAAAAATGTTTTATGAGTATCCGCTTTAGTGTCTAAATAAATGTTATCTTAGTTTTTGAACAATATTTGTTAAAGACAATTCAAATTCTTATCACAAATTTAAAGTGTTGGAT
>Ga0302265_1001516_pt1 | contig 13504 bp, 14 predicted proteins | sample III_Bog_E1_1_FD_194556 | JGI IMG/M metagenome (GOLD analysis project Ga0302265, IMG submission 194556) | Peat permafrost microbial communities from Stordalen Mire near Abisko, Sweden - III_Bog_E1_1 | ecosystem: Environmental > Terrestrial > Soil > Wetlands > Peat | place: Sweden: Abisko...
ATTCTTCTCGACCCCGAAGAGTTCGGACTCATGGAGAAGTTGGTCGGGTATGCGGGCAAAGAAGTTGCCGACTCCCATGCCCGGTTCGAGAATGCGCCCGCCGGCGAAGCCGAGACGGTTTGCCGCCGCCCACATCTGGTCCACGACTTCAATGGCCGTGTAGTGGGTATTGAGGGACGTCTCCTTGACCGCATCAATCTCGTCCTCGGTGAGGATCTCGGCGAGGCGGTTGCGTTCCTCGTAGTAGCGGTAGCCCTGATCCCACAGTTCGCGCAGTCCGCCGAAGTCGATATACTGCGCGATGCGATTCTGCTCGTCGGTGGTTGCAGTGCGCTGCTCGGTCTGGATGGACTTGAGCAGTTCAAGGATGTCAAGGTTGTTCTGAATGCGGGTTTTTGACCCGCCCTCGGCGATATGCGAGGCGACATCGTTGCTGAGGCGGAAGTTCCGGCTGTTGCGGAGAGGATCGGGCGGAAGAATCGGCTTGGGTGTCGCCGGTTTGGCTTGGTCGTCTGAAGCGATGCCAAAGTCCAACTGGGGGGCTTTGGCATCGCTTTCCAGAATTAGTTGCCGTCTGACTCCAGCGGCGGGTAAACCAGTTCGGAGATCAGTTCCTGGGCTTGTTCCATCGGGAGGCCCGTCGAGCGTGCCTTGGCGAGGATCTCCCACGCCTGGGCCGCGCGTTCCTGTAGTGTGAATCGAATTGTCCCCTCCAATTCCTGATCGGCTGCTTCCTTCGGGCGGTTCCGGTAGAAGTTCGTCTCCACCTTTGCGAGCAGGTTCTGGAAGGCCGGGAGTTTCATCAACTCCAAAATGGAGTCGGGGTTGCCGGGGATTGTGCTGGATGCGTCGTTGGGAGTCATGTCGTGCCTCCTGGTTCAGTGTAGTGAATGATTCGGGTTCCTGGAACGCGCCGGACAGTTCCGGGAACAGAGACTGCTGAATTGGCCGAACTTGTGGCATTTCCACCTCGCGAAAGTGTGGGCACACGCCAGTATAGTACATCTTTGATATATTATCTACGAACATAAGGCTGGTTATGTGCAGGCCATCTAAGGGGCATTCTGCTCCTGACGGATGTGTTTGGGAAAATCGCTGAGCAGGACGGAGGTGTGCGTGTCGCCGTTGTTGGCCTGTGGCGCTGGGCCGCTTCGCCGAGTACCTGAACAGGGGCTGTGCTGACAGGAACGGGCCATGCAGGTGGTGCGCTGGGGCGTAGCGAGCGGGCTGCTGTTTTGAGCCGGCGGCTGCGCCGCCGGCCAGTCCCCCTGACTCGGCCTTGGATAGCGGATGGGGAGTGATCAATTCAATTGAAGTCGCTTAGATCGGTCAGAGGGGCAAATGGAGAAACAGGCCCGTCGGGATCGAGCGTTTCGGCGCCCACGACCTGCGCCGCTATGCCGCGAAACTCTGCCGTAAGAACGGCGGCGACCTGGAGCAGGTTAAATTCTTGCTCGGCCACGCCCCCATCCAAACGACCGAACGCTACCTTGGCTCAGAGGAGGAGATTGCCGTCGCCGTCAACGACAATCTGGGGCTATGACGAGTTGGTATTCGGTTATTGCTATCTACCGGCCTTTACCTAGCGAAGGCCTTTTTGGACACGGTGAAACTTGCCATTGAGTCCCTTGGCCTTTATATCGCCCTCGGGCGCATGTTCTTTGGCGTAACCCACGGCATCCCGATAAGAATCCTCAACACTACTGGCGCGTTCTGCGTGGGGCTTCATCACGGCCCATTGACCGTTATCGCGCGGCTCAATAATGAACTCGTCATGCTTCGACATGATTCCTCCTGCATTGGCCTCAAGGCCAGCTATGCCAGCCCCGTCACCGGGGCTGGCCGGTGATTACTTCTTCTTTCTGGGGGTTTGGGCAAGATCTGAGGCGATAGGCCCCCGATCTCTTGGAGGAGTCTTCGGATTCCGAAGATCCTTGCCCGCCTGCGACGCTGTTGATTTGGAAGTTGCCATGAAACACCTCGCTGAATTAAGCATACCATCATTACACATGGTGTAAATATGGTCTTGACTATTTTTTTCATTTCTGTTTATATAGGGCAATGGAGGTTCGCTTTCAGGACGAGCGGCTGGATCGGCTGGAGACCGATCCAAGGTACGACGCTGGATTTTCTCAAGCCGTCGTCTCGGCGTACCGCAAGCGGATTCAAGTCATTCGACACGCTCTGGATGAACGGGACTTCCGCAACTTGAAATCCCTCCATTTTGAAAAACTTCTAGGGAATCGAAGCCATCAATACTCCATGCGACTCAACCTGCAATGGAGACTGGTTATTGAATTCGAGGGGACAGCCCCGAATAAAGTGGTCGCGGTCATCAGCATTGAGGACTACCACTAAAGCGGGGCTTGATGGTTTTTGCTTACAAACAACTGGCATGGCGAGGGTGAACGGCGTGGAAACGAAAGAGAGAACTCCGGCAGAGGTATTTCCTCCAGGCGAGTTCATCAAGGAGGAAATTGAGGCGCGCGGCTGGAGCCAGGTCGAGTTTGCCGAAATTATTGGTAGGCCGCCCAGGCTGATTAGTGAACTGATCGGTGCTAAGCGCGCTGTTACGCCAGAAACCGCAAAGGGGCTGGCAGCAGCATTTGGAACCAGTGCACAACTCTGGTTGAATCTGGAAAGCTCTTATCAACTGTCCCGGCTCAAGCATGACGAGGGTGATGCTATCTCTCGTCGCGCCAAGATGTATGAGAAAGCGCCAGTGAAAGAAATGGTGCGTCGTCACTGGATTGAACCAACAGACAATATCAACGTGTTGGAGAAGAGCGTTTGCGACTTCTTCAGTATCAAATCAATTGATGAGCAGCCACAATTGCTTCGTCATGCTGCTCGCAAATCGACTTCGTACGATAATTTGGAGCCATCCGAGTTGGCTTGGCTATTTCGTGCTCGCCAACTCGCGCAATGTGTGGCAGTGAAGCCGTTTTCGGATAAATCCTTCGCTTCTGCTCTTTCAACCCTGAAGAAGATGCTTCGCAGTCCGGAAGATACGCGACTGGTTCCAAAAGTGTTGGCCGACGCAGGGGTGCGCTTTATCGTGGTCGAAACTCTTCCGCAGACTCCTATTGACGGCGCTTGCTTGTGGCTAGATGAAAAGTCTCCCGTTATCGCGGTTTCCCTGCGATTTGATAGGATCGATGGATTTTGGTTCACTGTTCTTCATGAATGTATGCACGTAAAGCAGAAGGATGGCCTTGATGGGGGAGCACTCCTCGATAAGGATCTCATAGGAGAATCCTCTCGTCGTTCAGGCAAGAAGCCTGATATTGAACGACTCGCAGATGAGTTTGCGGCCAGCTTTACAATTCCGAAGAATGAACTCGACAACTTCATCTTGAGAGTTAAGCCGCTGTTTTCTAAAGCCAAGATTCAAGGCTTGGCGGCGCGCTTGGGAGTTCACCCTGGTATCGTGACGGGGCAGCTCCACCACAGCGATGCTATCCCGTATTCGCATAATCGTGAGATGTTGGTCAAGGTTCGTCACATCGTGACCGAGTCCGCATTAACAGACGGATTCGGAAGTTTTTTTGCAACTGCAATGTGATCCCAGAAGGGAAGAGTGTCTATGTCTTACACGGAACAGCTCCAGAACATCGTGAAGAAGTATGAAGCAGCGGGTCACCCTCTTCCTGCCACAGCACATGAAATCGCTCAGTGGGCTATTGAACAAGGGATTTGGGAACCGCAGCGCGATACTCTTTTGAACCGCTGCGCCGAAGAACTTGCCCGTGCTATGCGAGAGGAATACATCACTGATCCGCAAGGACGGCGAGTACGAGTCAAGCACGTTGCCATGATTGAAAAGGATGGTAAACAGGCGTCATTTTGGGCTGATATGCGCAAAGCGCCACATGGTCACATGGAGATCGCCTTCCAACAACGTCGGCAACAGATTGTCGGCGACTGCCGACAACTGAAATGGGATATGGATAGCTACAACCAGAACCACAACGTCGGCGAGCCCATTCAAATGGTATTTGACTTCACGCTTGATCTCGAAGAGATCGAGGCACTAGCTGCGATTGCCACTGTGGGGTAGTTCAGGGTAAACAGTGTCGTGCTCCTGCGCCACTAGCGGGCGGGGTGCCGGGGGCGCAGCGGGCGGTGGAACGGAAAGAGAAAGGCTGGCTAAACGCGGTGAAGGTTCTCCAGGAAATTCTCATTTGGTCGGCAGAGCGCCCGACCTGGCAACGCGATGCGCTGCGTCGTTTAGTCCTGAATGGAGATCTCTCCGACGACGACAGCCGCGAGTTGACTGAAGTATGCAAGGGCGATCACGGGTTGATCGAAAAGGTGGAGATCAAGCCACTTGCCAAGGAGCATGTACCGGATAGAGATGGGGCGGTAGCGGCGGTATCTCTCGATTCGATATTTCATCACAAGGGTGTCAACGCGCTCGCGGAAGATCAGACCCTCAAGTTCGCACCCGGCCTTACCATTGTCTACGGCGACAACGGTGCGGGTAAGACCGGCTATATCCGAATCCTCAAGCAGGCGTGCCGTGCACGTGGGCAGGAGAAGATTCTTGGAAACGTCGTATCTGGCGTTGCTCCACCCAAGCCGGTCGTAAATATCAGATATAAGGTTGGAGACGAGACGACTGTCCGCGAATGGGTGGGTGGTGACGCGGATGAATTCATCTCCCGCGTCAGCGTCTTTGATACGCAATGCGCCGCCGTTTATCTCAACGAGAGAACAGATGTCGCGTTCCTTCCTTTCGGGCTGGACCTGTTCGACAAACTGGTAAAGGCGTGTCGCGCCGTTCGCTCAAGGCTGGAATCAGAACAGCGCGCACTGAATACCAATGCGCTTGCTCCTATCGTCGCTCAGATTCCCCCAGGGACAGCGGCGGCGAAACTCGTCGGAAACATCACTTCGCTTACCAAGCCGGAGACGGTTCGGGACGTCACTCGGTTATCGACGGAAGAAGAAGCGCGGCTTGCTTTCTTGGAAAAGTCCCTGCAAGACTTGCAGGCTAACGACCCCAACAAACTTATTGCCCAGCTCAATATCCGCGCCGGTCGCGTGCGCGGGCTTGGCGAGCATCTCAGAGCATTGGAGAATGCTTTGTCTGATGCGGAGCTTGCGGCCGTGTTCAATGTTAGAACGGAAGGCCGCCGCAAAAGCGAGGAAGCGAAGCGTCTGCGCGAGGCGACGTTCCCACAGAGCCTGCTTCCCGGCACCGGCGGCGAACAGTGGAAGGCAATGTGGGAGTCGTCACGGCTTTTTTCCGAACAACAGGCGTATTCGGAGAAAGCTTTTCCGGTCACGGAGGACGGATCGAAGTGCGTCCTCTGTCAGCAAGACCTCGACCACGCCGCCGCGCACAGGCTCAGACAGTTTGAGGAATTCATCACCTCGACCACGGAAAGGGAACTGCGCCAGATTCGGGAGGACTTCGCTCGTAGGCGCAACGCCTTTACTTCTCTCAAGACAACCACGGACGCGATTGAGGAGACGATAAAAGAACTCCTGTTAGAGCACGCTTCGAAAGCGGATATTATCAGCTCCGTAATCGCGCAGAGCGAGAAGCGCCGCGCCACGGTCGTCGCGGCACTGACAGAGGACAGCAACTTGCCCCAGGATTGTGCCGCTCTCGCATCGGCATCAAGCGAAGTGCAGTCCATAGCCGTCGAGATAGACGCGCGCATCAAGTCTCTGCGCGAAAGTGCAAACACTGAAGCGCGCAAGAAGATGGCCGACGAAGCGCAGGAACTGCGCGCGCGTGTGGCGCTTGGGAAGCACGAGCAGATCATCCTCGACGAAATCGAGAACAAGAAGAAGATTGCCGCATACGGCCAGTGCATTGACGAAACGAAGCCCACCGCCATTACAGCGAAGAGTTCTCAAGTCACAAAGGCAGTCGTTTCAGTGCGCCTGAAACAGAGCTTCAAGAACGAATTGAATAATCTCGAATTCAATCATGTTGAGGTCGATCTGAAGGAGGTAGGCGGCGCGGAAGGTGTCTTCTATCACAAGCTCATCCTTACGCGAAATCCCGGCGTCGAAGTTCCAAAAATCGTAAGCGAGGGCGAACAACGCTGTATCTCGATCGCGGCGTTCTTTGCCGAACTGAGTACCGCTGATGATCCGTCGGCCATCGTTTTTGACGATCCGGTTTCCTCGCTCGACTTTGAATGGCGCCTCAACGTCGCGAAGCGCTTGGTTGAGGAATCGAAGCACAGGCAAGTCATCGTATTCACGCACGATGTCGTCTTTCTGTTGGCGCTAAAGCAATATGCCGAAGAGAGCAGCATTGAACCGCTTGACCAGCATGTCCGCCGGCAATCTAAGGGTGCAGGTGTATGCGCCGATGAATTGCCGTGGGTTGCGATGCCCGTCAAAGGAAAGATCGGCTTTCTCAAGAACCGCTACCAAGCCGCAGAAAAGCTTTCCCGCGACGGCAACCAAGACGCCTACGAATATGAAGCAAAATACCTCTACGGCATGTTGCGCGAAACATGGGAGCGTGCATTGGAAGAAGTTCTCTTGGGCGGGGTCGTGGAGCGTTACAGACCAAGCGTTCAGACGCAGAAGCTCACCCCACTCTCCGATATTACAGATGCAGACTGTAAAACAGTCGAAACAGCTATGACGAAATGCTCGACATGGTTGCCTGGTCACGATAAGGCCGCAGCGGCCCGCGCTCCGGTGCCAGGAGCCGCTGAACTTAAGAAGGATATTGATGCCCTTGAAACCTGGGTTAAGGGTATACGCGACCGTCGAAAGTAGCGCTCGACTTGTCTCTACGCGGCCGAAGCCCCTACACGGAGCCGGCGGAAGCGATGGGCCAGGGCCGCGTCCACGGTGTCGTTTAGGCATGGCGTTGCGCCAGCACGCGCCGAGGAGAAAGGTGCTGTAGGATATCAGCATCATGCCAGACGAAGAGTTGCCCGATCCCAAGCCGGAGATTCTGTATCACTACACGACGATCGACGCGATGATGAGTATCGCGAAATGCCGCAAGATTTGGGCAACAAACATCAGCTACCTGAACGACTCATCCGAAGGTGTCCATCTTCTCGGAATGATTCGCAAGCGGCTCCCAGAACTGCTCGAAAAACACCATGTCAACGACTCGGTCTTGGAACGACTCGACTACACCGACACAGAAATCGAGGATCGTCCCTTCATTGCATCGTTCTCGACGGATGGCAACTCGCTGCCCCAGTGGCGCTCCTATTGCCCAAACGGCAACGGCGTAGCCGTCGGCTTTCGAACAGGCAGCTTACCCGAAGGCATACAAATCGAGAAAGACGAGCCATCCGGATTTGGTTTCATCAGGATCGAGAAAGTCGACTACACACCGGTGAGCGACGAACTACCAATCGTCGATTCTGTGATAGCTGAATTAATCGCGCAAACCGATGAGATGCTACGGTCCTCTGAAGGACGCACCACCTCCCGGCTGGCAGCAGAGCGTGAAGACCAATTCGTAATCATCGCCCACATGGCAGCATGCTCACGCAAACATCATTCTTTCAGCAACGAAAAAGAGTACCGCCTGATCGCCGATCCGGTGTTCATGAAGGCCGGTCGCCTTCGATTCAGATCGGCCCGGTCGACTCTCGTCCCATATATCGAACTCTCGATCCTCGACGCAGACTTCATCGCCGAAGTAATCATCGGCCCTTCCAGCAACACCGAGCTTTCACTGCAAGCGGTCCGCGCTTTCTTTAAGCAGTTGCAGTTGCAGGTTAACGTCAATGACTGCCAGATTCCCTTCAGGGACCTGTAGCTGGTTGGGTGATTATTGCCCATCCCCTCGAAAAGGCCTAATTGGCCGCTTCAACTGTGCTGGACTTGGCAGGAATCTTGTCAGCGGCATGGTGCTCCGGCACCACTAAGAAGCGGGCGGGGTGCCGGGGGCGTAGCCTGCGGCGCCTGTTTCAGCCGGCGCGTTGCGACCGTCAAGAGCCTCTAGTACTGCATTGGGTTGTACTGCAGCGGATGTGGTCGCGGATGGCCGGTAAGCGACCGTGCGGGAAATGTGCGAAAAAACGATCCTGCGTTGCTGGAGTGTTTGGTTTGAGCTCGACGGGTTGAAGCGCCCTGCTCTTCCCGCTGAAGACGTGAGCTGTCGCGTAGAGTAGCCTTGGAATATACGCGAACCGCATTAGCTATCGCCGGACAACGGAGAGGGGCATCTTCAATCAGGAGGAAGCATGGCAGAGGAAAGAATTAACAGTCTCCCTATTAGCGACATTCATTCCGAAGATGGTGCTCAGGAACTTGTCCGTTCTGAGAGGATGAAGCCCTATCTCGCCCTAATGAAGGCTCAGATTGGAGGGCAGGACACCGAACCATATTTGGCTGCATTGGCCGCGCTGCCGCTAGAAGAGCGATATGCGTGGCGAGTCATTTCTGCCTTGAAATGGGCTTTCTGTGATCTTGACACGGAAAATGCGATTGCCGATGTCCGCACTCTGTCGGAAGAGGATCTCAAGAAAGTGGTGGAACCGCTCTCCTTGAGAGCGATTCAATTCTGTTTGTTCGTCAACGCGCTGATTGGGGAGGATGCTACGGAGCGAATCATGCAACACGCGCTGCGGTGCGCAAAGGAATCGTCCGAGGCGGCTTCGGGCGAGTAGCTGGCCGCGCTGCTTGCTGAGTAGGTAGATGGGAACAAGCAGACGTTTGGCTATCTCGCCCTTTTTTGGAGCCGATTAGTTGCAGAACCCCATATTGAGCCTTTCGCAAAGCTCGTCGATTTCGCCGGGGCCAAGTGGAGAATCCTCCTCGTCGCAGAAATGGTCGCAGGAGTTTGGTTCGCTCAATTCCAGCGGGTCGTGAAGGCCGATGGAAGTGCAGCCGTGCGTCTTCGGCTCCCATTGCTCTTGCATGAGGCGCAAGCCGTGGAGGACGCTGGCGAGTTCCCGGCGCGTGATGTGATTGTTCTCGTCTGCCAGAACTGAATTGGCCGGCACGTCTAGCGTGTGCTGATCCACGCTGTAGGTATTTAGCGGCTCGATCACTTCCTCGTGAATCCATTCGTCCAGCCCGGCGAAGTCTTCGGCTTCGATGAATGCCTCGGCCTTGGCTACGTCGTCCTTGCTGTCGCTATCGACGGTCAGTTGAATCAAACGCCGGTACGCAGCGTTTTCTGTTTCATGGACGCTGGCATAGGTGCCGTTGTCGTCGTCCGCTGCGACACTCCAAACTGTGATTTGCATAAATCCCTTTCCGTGTTGCGCATCTCACGAACGCGCGGGGTTGAGGCCAGTTCCGTAGAGCATGGCGGAGAGATGATCGGCGTAGATGGCGTGTCCGGCCTGGCGCTGCGTCTCGATGGCTTCGGCCATGCCGGGTTGGGCGGTGGTGCCGTCGGGCAACTTGGGTCCGGTGGCGGAGATGTTGTCACGGTGAAGGCGGTAGTGCGGGAATCCTAGCACGTTGCCGTCGATGGGGCTGAAAATGTTGAGCAGTTTCTTGCCGGTTTCCCATTCGTCTTTGGCAACCATGAAGCTGCACTCCAGATACTCGGAGTGGACTTCGACCAGTTCCACGTCTTCATAGCGGTGAATCGTTGGGTTGAGTCTGTGTCCTAGCATGGATGTCTCCGTGGGTTCGTTGCGGTTGGTTACTGGTCAAAAGAGGGCGAGTTGAACCTGTGGCACGAAAACGTCCTCGTGCTGGCTGGCAACGATCTGGACTTCGGGACCGCAAAGGACGAAGACCTGTCCGCCGTGCTTGACGGTCATGCGGTCGTAAAATCCATTGGGATCGTTGCGGGCTGCTTCTGCGCACTCAGCGGTTCCGGTCTTGTCGCGGTAGTTGGTGGGCGTTCCGTTGAAGACGCGCAACGGACACAAGCGGTATGCGCGCGCACCATCGTTGCTTAGCGCGATAGTGAGCCAGATCTCACCGTCCATTCGGAATGGTTTGCGAACGGGCTGGCCCATCGCGATGCAATCGCCGCTATAGCTGGTCGGGATGTCGCCTTCGTTCATGTAATCGCTCTTCGCGTGGTCGAAGGTTCCCCAAGCGAGACGAGCTGGATTGACTTCGCGGATGGTTTCCATGGTGGGCACTCACTTTCTTGCAGTGGCGGGGCTGGCTTCCGTCGTCGGGTCGTTGGGGATGGGAAACAGGAGTCCTTGTTCAGCGGGCGGGCATTCCCAATCGTCGAGAATGCAAGCGGCCTCGATGCGGACCTTGAGTTCGTCGGCTGCACGAAGGCCGAATGCTGAGCCGATTTCAAAGAGAATGGCCGCGTAGAGATTGGCCAGCCTCTGCTCTTCCTCGATCATCTCGTCGTGGCGTAGCCTGGGCAGTGTGCTGGATTGGCCCCAAAGGCGAACGATCTTGAGGCAGCGATGAAGGCCAGCGGCCTCGATCTCCGCTCCGGCCAGCAAAGCGGCGGGGTTCTCGTCTTGGACATACGGGCTGTCGAGTTGAATCTGCATGACGGTACTCACTGGATTGCATGGCCGATGATCTGGGATAAAGCGGCTACCTTTGGTTCAAGTTCGGCGATAGCCGATAGAACGTCGCGGCGCTCCGCGTTCAATGTGAAGATCAGGTGCCGTATCCACCGCATGACCTTCACCGGGTAAGAGCCAAGGCGGTAGACTGGCTCCTCGCCGGGGTCCAACATTCCGAATCGCATCGCCGCATCCCACCAATTTGCATCGATCTTTCCTTCGCGCGATGCCCGTTGGTGCATCGCAACGATGCTCAGGTTGTAGTCCACGTCCTCAAGATCGGCCTGGGCCGTCGCCAACTGTTTGCGCAAGGTGTCGAATTGGCGTTTCGCATTCCGCGCATTCACGCTCGGCTCCATGCCTACCGTGGCGGCTGAGGGCCGCGCGTCGAAGAGTGAGAATTGCATTGCGGTCATTGGATCGACTCCGCTGCGAACTCGCGCAGTTTGCCAACCGTGTTTGCCACGGTGCCGCGCGGTGAGTTGTGCAGCAAGAATTCGTAGTAGTCGGCCATTGTCTTGCCCTTGGCGGCAAAGAACGAATTGGGATGAGGCTGAGTGGAGAGCGATGCGCGAACGTCGGCGCGGGCAAGAATGTCGCGGCCTTCCCGGAAGGTGGCTGCTGCCGCGTCGGCCTCGGCCTGGTTCTTCATGCGCCGGAGTTCCTTCTTGACGGTGTCGTACAATCCGGCGTCACCGGCTTTCTTGATGCACTCGTTGCCAACGTGGAATTCCTTGCCGTTGGCGTCACGAAGGAAACAGCACTCCGCGATTGGGTGGCCGCAAAACATACAAGACGATCCGGGCTTCTTGCTGCCTGGAATGCCGGGGATGGAAAACCAGCGCATCTCGACGCGAACCAAACGGAAGGGAGCAATCCCGAGTCCAGCGGTCTCGAATTTGTGGGCGATTGCCATTGTGGTCTCCGTGCCGGAATAAGGCTCCCGGCTGGCCTGGTGTACATCGTGCCGATGGAGAGTTAAGCCGCGATCTCTTCGATCTCGGCTTCGGTCTGTTCCTGGCCATTCGAGTCCATCACGCCGAGGATGTGGTGAACAGCATCGCGGATGATGTGGAGGGAAGCGGTAATGCTCTCGGCGGTGGCGTCCCAACTGGCCAGATAGCGGTCGGAGGGCTGCTCGACGCCAAAGTGGGCAAGGACGGCAAAGGACGTGGCCTCTGCCTCCAGTTCGCGCTGCTCACGGGTCATGTCGTCCCTGCGATTGCTTTGCCAGTGAAGGTACTCATGCGCCAGTTCATGGGCCAGTGTTCCGCATTTTGCGGCCGTGGATAGGGTCGCGTTGACTACAACCTTTCCACCCTCGCTCCAGCCGTTCGGGGAACCTGTCTCCTCGCGGTACTCCAGAACGATTCCCATAGCGGCGGCGGCAGACTCAAGGCGGGGCAGAAGGGACTCGCCTCCGGCCTGGGCGCGGTGGTCGAGTTCGGGAAGCGGCTTGCCTTCGGTGTCCGCAATGTCGAAGACGTGGGTGACGCGGAATCCGCACAGTCTCATCTCGGAGAGTCTCTCGCCTTTCCGTTGCTTGCCGGCTTCCTCGGCGGTCTTCTTGCGGACGCACGGGGCAAGGATCGCAATCCCCTTCGCACCCTTCTTGACGTTTCGGCCCAAAGACTTCCACGTATGGAAACCGGCGACACGCTGGGCCTGGGGCCGCTGAAGGAGAACAAGAAGCTGGTTGTTGAAGGAGTAATGGTGAAACCGGGAGACAGCCCGCAGCCAATCCTTGAACATGGCGGATTTTGCGGTTGCGTCGGTCATGGCGGCGAGTGTGTTGATGCTGCCGGTAATCGAGTCGATGAGGGCTTTTGATTTGTCGCTTTGCATTTTTCCTATCTCCCTGAATTGCTTGACCTTACACTCTTAGTTTAATACATATCTGATATAAATTCAAGGCTTAACGCATTTATTTTCTGCTAGTTGGCGATATTTTCCATGCACTACATACACAACGAAAAGCCGGAACCAGACGCCTTAGAGCGCCCTTTTCCAGCATCCCTTTTCTCAGGCCATCGCCGCGCGACGGTTAACGCTTTTTCTCGCCGTGCGAAATCGTAACGCTCGTCCGAGCGCAATTCTTTTGAGAGTGTGCGGGGGCGTTGCGGGGATTCCATCCCGCTGGGGTGGGTAGCGGAGAACCGGAAGGGGTCGAAGCGAGGGAGGGACGCAATGTGTCCCTCCCCACGGACAGGCAGGAAACAGTCAGCGGCAAAGTTCCGCCGTCTGTAAGGTGGGCTGCATAGGAATGTAGATGCCGTTCTGCTTGAGTGCTTTTCTTACGGTGCGGTCAATATAGGCGTCTTTGTCTCGCTGGGAGCGGTTGACGAAGGCGGATGTTGAGGTATGGGCGCGAATGGTGTCTCGGACTTCTATTTCTGGGACGCCTCGCTGGAGTGAGTAGGTGGCATAGGTAAGGTCTGCCTTGTGCCGTTCACCGTGCGCGGCATATTTGTTGGCGAAATGTGCGTAGTCGAGAAGTTCAAATGCCTGCCTGGGACGCTCCTGGAAGCCGATGCGCGTCTTGATCGACCTTTGAGACTCGACATATTGATCGAGCAGCCGGTCCTCGACCACAGAGAGCACCTCATGCGTTTTGGGGTAGATGACGCCTTTGGAAAGGGCGAACTTGAGTTGCGAGTAGGGAAAGAGCCCATTGGGGAGGCGGTATTGAGGCTTTGGGTTGGTAAAGCCGGCAAGGCGGCCAAAGTGCCGCCAGTCGGCTGAATTCGGATCGCCGCCGAATCGTTCCGCGAGGATCTTGGCGGCGACCGTGCCTTCCTGGGCGGTGAGAGACCAAGCGTGCTTGAGCCAAGCCTGAAAGTTGCCTGGGGATGTCTCGACGACGCAGGCCGGAGTGTATCCAGTGTCAGTCAACCTTTTCAGGCTGTTGCGAGTCAGGTCGTCGATTAGGGTCAGTTGGCTCAGTCCCGATGGGCGGATGTAGATGTGGTGGCCCTTGGCATTTTCCGAGGCGAGCCAGCCGAGCTTCTCGAAAACTTCGCCGTTGGTGAGGTCGTTGCGCAAGGACATCTGCGATTTGC
>Ga0302265_1001519_pt1 | contig 13482 bp, 22 predicted proteins | sample III_Bog_E1_1_FD_194556 | JGI IMG/M metagenome (GOLD analysis project Ga0302265, IMG submission 194556) | Peat permafrost microbial communities from Stordalen Mire near Abisko, Sweden - III_Bog_E1_1 | ecosystem: Environmental > Terrestrial > Soil > Wetlands > Peat | place: Sweden: Abisko...
GGCTGAAACGGTTGGCGTTGGGGAAGCGTTCTTTCAGGCCGGCCGAGTCCATGGCCACGGTGGCGGTGACCCCGCCGGTGCTTTTGGCCGAAGCGACCTTGAACAGGGCACGCAGGGCCGGGATGCCCTCGACGCCATTGCGGTCCACCTTGAGGTGGTCCAAGGCGAAGCCGTAAATGTCGCTGGCGCTGTCCATGCCGATAACGTCACCGACTACCGGGCGCACATCGCGTTCGGCTTCGCGGGCATCGGCGTGTTTCTTCTCGATACGCTTTTCGAGAGAGTCCATGGCCGCTTTGACCTCGTCTTTCTTCATGCCTTTATCCTCTTCGTCCGGTTCGGCGTCCTTGGCGGGTTTGTCCGGGAAGCAGTCACCGGCCGGAGCGGCGAGCAGGGCGCAGATTTTGTTGATGGTTTCGTCGTCCACCTTACCCGCAAGCAAGCCCTTGATCTGGTCGGCCGGGCTGGCGTCATCGGCGGTTGCGTCCTCCGGGTTCGGTTCCATGGCGTCGGGGTTGTCGTGGACGCCGAGCAGCGCGTCGATCACGTTGTCCACGCGCTGGGAGTCAATCTGCGAGTCCATGGCCAGGACGCTGGTTTTGACAGCCTTGGCGTCGAAGGTCTTTTTCTCGGAATTTCCCACCAGTGCGGCGAAAGCGGAGTCCGCCGCGAGTTTGGGCGAAAGCGCACCCAAGGCCGCGAACAGACCCTTACCAAGTCGGGTCATCTTCATAGTCATCTCCTCAAAGGTTTTAGGAAAGGGGTTGCTATCCGCCACAACAACATCAGGCCCCGCCCGGCCGTCTTCAACCAATGCCAAATGATTCCCCTGTATTTCAGTCATGCGCCCCTCATAGGGTTTCCCCTCAAATTCTCCCGCCTCCATGACCGGGACATAGCGGTACGCGCACGAAAGTTCGTGGGTATCTTTGGTATCAATTCCCGCAATTGCCGTGGCGTCCCAGAATACCAAATCCGCATCCAAGTACGGAGATTCAAAGGATACATCCGAACCGATTGCGCCGATAACGAGCCCGGATTGCGGTTCTTCAACCGTCACCGGGACATGCTCTTTCAATATCGGCAGTCGGGCGAAAGTCGGCGCGGCCTTCTCCAATTCCTTGGGATCGCGGAAAAGCTGATAAACCTTGTCCGGGTCTAGCCCCAAGGACTCGTAACCGGGGATTTCGCGGCCGATATACGGCGAAATTTGCGCCTTGCTTATATGCGACTTGGCGACGTGCAAGCGGCCGTCTGCGTCGATATGGCGGGCGGATTTGTCGAAGGCGAAGGAACTCATGCCGCCACCTCGAAGGGGAATACGCTGCGGCAGGTGCAGCGGCAGTTAATCATCGTTCCCGGAAGGATGTATTCCCCGGAAATTAAGCAGCCCTCGGCCACGTTGTACTTGCGCCCGTTCGCTGCAACATGGTCCGGCCTGGGCTCTTTCCCGCCATGCGAGTGCATCCATATCGCCTCGGTAATCCCGAGTTCCAACTGCCGGGCCCGGGTCGTGGTCGCGTGGATCTTATTCGACTGATCGCGGGCGATCAGTTTCGCCCGGTGCTTGGCCTTCGGGTAAAGCGCCTCAAGCTCCTGGACCATGGGCTGCAACTGACGGCCGGCGGCGTAGTTGCGCATGACGATTTCCTGTACCTGGTCGTGGTACTGCCCCGGAATGGACTTGATGAGCCCCACGTTGCCCTGAATCGACGCTTCCATGGCGTCCTTCATGGCTGGGGTCATTTCGAGCTTCACGGCCCAACCGGAGTCTTTGAGCGAGGCTTGGAAGGCGTTGTCCGAAGTCGAAAACATCCGGGCCGCATACTTCTTGGCCACGCTGTACCCGGACTCGCTGAAAAACTTGGTCCAGCGGTCGCGCAGTTCCTTGAGCGAGGCCAGTATCTCCATCGTCGGCAACCAGGCGTCCTGGGCCTGTTCCACAATCGCGGCCATGCGCGGCGGGTCTTTGCGGTAGGCCGCCTGGAGCCAGTAAATGGTACTGGAGTGCATTTTGGCGATCATCGCCTCGATGCTGCGCCGGTACTTCATTTCGAGGCCCCGGTTGGCGTGGGTGGCGCGGGCGACGGTGGGCTTATTCCTGGCCATCGGTCGGCTCCTCACCCTGCGGGGCATCCTCTTCCGATCCTATCGGCGGCTCGGGCAGAGCGTCCACATCAAGCCCCTGGTAGCCGCTCTCCGGGTCGCTCGCCAAACGTTCGCGCTCTTCGGCCGGGTCGATCACGCCCGCGTTGATGTATGCGGTCGCGGCTTGGCTGTTCTTAACCCGAATATCCGCTTCCTCGTTCGGGTCCATCTGGTAGAGCGGCTCGAAATTCAGCACGATTTCGGGGTCGATCTCGCCAAAAAGGTGAAGCTGAACCACCTTCAATATGGTTTCGAGCGGCTTGCGCCAGAAAGCCTCCTGCTGCGCGGCTATCCAGTCGTAAAAGATGCGGATTTCCCCGTCTGCCGTGGCGTTAAGGCCGCTGGGAGATATGCCGGTGAGAATAATAGCAGGAAGGCGAGAAATCGAGCACAGGTGCTCCTGCGCTTGCGCTTGAAGTTCATGAAGTCCTCCTAGGGGGACATTGAGTTGGACAAGGTCTTCGTTTTCCTTGTCCAACAACATAAGTCCCTGGTTTGAGCGCAGAAGGGTGAACAAGGCGGCGCGGTCCATCAGTGCCGCACCACCATCATCGCCCTGTAGCACCTGGGCCATGCTGGTCTTGAGCGCGGTCGTGCTGAAATTGGAAATCAAGTTGGATACGCTCTGACGAGTGCGAAGCCAGTTGTCCACATATGGTTCGGTAAGCTGTGAAAGGCTCATACCCGCGAAGTTGAACGCGGGCTTGAGGATATCCGGCAATTCGCGGGTAACGACCGTCAACAGTCGCGAGGCGTGAACCTCTTGGCCGAGCATGAACCACTTTGTTGGGGAATAGAAGTCCGGCGCGGCCGGGTCTTGGGCGTTGTAGGCAGAGGGCGTGGTCCAAATTGCCTCAACCGCGACAACCCCGGCGAGACTTCCCTTTTTGATCGTCCTGGGGTCAAGGATAAGCGGGGTTTCCCGATTTGCACCCGCAATGTCCACAAATATCTGCCCCCGGCCAAAGTAAACGTCCATTTCGGCGGCTTCACGCATGATCCCGCGAAGATTGAGGCGCTTGAACTCCGCTTCGATGGCCTTGATTTTGTCGCCGGATTCGTCGCCGTCTGATTGCGTGCTGGCGATTTCAACCCATTCCCGCGTCAGTTCAGTGGAGATCGCCGCCGCAAACGCTCGATACTCCGCCCGTGTAGCCAACTGCGAAAGGTAAGCAAAACCGGGAAAGCCCATGCCAAGGGAGGACGCAGTACCCATGCCATAGGGGGAATAATCCATAGCCATGACCGGGGCAGTACGACCAGCCGGGACAACTCCCGAAGGGATTGCCGGGGCCTGGATCGGATATGAATAGGGCTTGGCCTCATTGGCATCAACCGCGATACGGGCTTTCCCCTTCGCGTCCTTTACGCCTTTGAGATAGGTCGTGATATTCTTGATAGCACCCATTATGCGGCCCTCCCGGTAGCGGCCCGCTGTAGTGCCTCCTGGCTGATCTGGAGGCGGCCAAAGGCCGGATAGAGCCGACGCAGGGCTTGCGTCATCGCGTCCACCTGATCGTCGTGCGCGGCGGCGGGGAAGGAAAGGAGTTCGGCCACAAAGTCCTTGACCCATGGAGCGATGTCCGGGTGAGGCAAGTGGATGTTCCCGGCCTCCCAAAACGAGGTGATGGCGTGGGCGCGGGCCAGCTTCGATCCGTCCGGCTCAATCGGGATGATGCCCGGAACCGAGACCTTGAGCACGTCGATTACCGCCGGGCCGTTGGCCTTATCCTCGATCAGGATTTCCCGGACTTGCGTCCACTTGTTCTTGAGGTCGCCCACGGCGTGAACGGTTTTGGTGAACGACATGCGGGCGCGGACCTGGTCGAGCAGGAAACTGCGCGCGCCGCTCTTGCCCCACACCTGTCCTACTACGAAGTCGGTGCCGTCCGTATCCTTGAAGGTACAGTCCCAAGAGGCCAGGACGCGGTCAAACTTCGCGGGAAGATCCTTGGGTAGGTAGTATCGGATCGAATCCTGTTTGAAGACGTTGCCGCCCAGGGCGCGGGGTGACTGCTGGTAGAGCGCGGCCCACCAATAATCGGAGAGCAACGCCTTAGTCTCCAAGAGCTTTTCCATGCTGTGAAGTTCCGGCGCACAAGGCCCCCGATATTTCAACTCCGGGTCATAGCCCGCTTCGCCCGGGGAGTTTATCGCCGGGAACTTGAGAACATGAAGGCGCGGGTTGCCAGCTATTTCGGTCATAACGCGGCCCGGCAAGTCGTCTTCGGCCCACGACGTAGCCATGATAATCTGGCCCGAACACTCGGAAAGGCGCGTGGTGAAAACCGACTGATACCACGACCAATGACGTTCCTTGACTGTCAGGGACAAAGCCTCTTGCTCGTTCTTCGTCGGGTCGTCGATAATACCGATGTCCACCGGGCGTCCGGTCAATCCCGCGCCAATACCGACGCCGATATAACCGCCAAGCCCACCGGGTGCTGTAAACTCGCTTATCCTGTTGATATCGTATCGTCGGGATTGTTCGGACGGCGGAAAAAGGGCCTGGTGTTCGGGACTCGCCAGGTTTCGGCGAACGTCTTGGGCCATGCAACCGGCCAGCTCGTCGGAATATGACGCGGCCCCGATGCGAAGTTCGGGGAACTTGCCCAAAAGATAGGCAGGGAACTTGCGCGAGACGATCTCCGACTTCCCATGTTGAGGGGGAGCCTGGAATATTAGGATAGGGCGTTTCCCGGCCTGAACATCCGCGACAAATTCATCCAGTGCGTGGCAAACGTGCCTCGCAAACCAGGATTCTCTATATCGCGGATTCGTGTAAAGGATGTATGGCAACAGACCGCACCTAGCCGCACGGTTTGCTAGTTCAACCCACGCTTCATGTTCTGAAATCTTAGTCATCAAACTTGCTCGCGTTGACGATTCTTTCCAACTGCTCACTTGACAATAGTGACGCGGGTGTCTCAATATTCACATTGGTGTTTGAATTTTTGTTTTCGCTCTCGGTTCGCTCAACATATCCCCTTTCCTTGCCTTTGCACTTGAGGAAAAAACATATTGCGCCCAGGTCGCCGTCTTTCACCTTCTTCACAAGCGAATGTTCTGCCATGTCCAAATACGAATCTGACACTTCTTTCTGCACCTTTTGCAATTCTGGATGCCTTAAAATGCGCTCCCGAAGTGACGAATGGGCAATACCGAGCATCTTAGCGGCGTATGATACAAACCCGCCCGATTTAGTTAGGGCTTCGGCACATTCCACGATGGTGGTCCTGCGGGCCATGTCTAAGCATCCTCTTCTATATTTTTATGGGGAGGTTTTGGCGGTTTTGTCGGCCATGGCTATTGCAAACTTTCATATGGTGGTCATTTCCCGAGACATGTTAAATTCCTATAACTATTTTATATAATGGTTTATAATTAGAAAAATCGACCCAGACAACCCAGACGAGAGAAGAACTAAAACGGTATCGCGGATTTTACTGTGGGCCACATCATTTCCGCTTTCCTTGGCTTTTTGTAATTGTAGTGCAACTATCGCCTTCCCCTGTTCTTCAACTTTTATACGGCAATCCTCGCATCTATCGTCTAAACGTTGAATAAGGCCATTTATTTTCTCTTCCATACGGCCCCACGCAACTTGCAATTTATCGACCACCGCGCGCAAAGAATTCATTTCTTCGGGAGCCATTACGCCGTCCCTGGTACAATAATTTCGTCCACGTTACCGCAGGTCCAGTTTGGAATATCGCCGGGCCTCGGCGCTTTGTCGGTGGGCTTGAGGCATGTTTCCGCGCAGTCCAGGTAGGCCGCCCAAACGAATTGCGAGCAGAACCAGCGCCGAGCGTGTTGCGAAACGCGACCAAGGATGTTGGCGAGAAGGCCGCCGTAGCTGTACGGCACTGCCTTGGCGCACTCGGTCAGGCCAAACGCTCCGATCTTGTCCTGGCGGTCAATGGTGATCCAAGCGGGCGTAAAAATGAACACGCACCCATTGTAATTTTGGATGCGCTCCCAAAGGCCGCGAAGCTCCAAGCCGGTGGCAAGGGCCTCGACAAGAAAAACCTCGTTCTTGATCCCCGCGTACTCGCTAATACGGATAACCAGGCTGGCGTGGGAGTATGTCGAAAAGATGCGGATTGCCTTGGAAAGCAGGTCATTGCCCTGCCATAAAATGCAACAGCCGGTTTGCATCCGCTCTTTGAAGGCGTCATAGTCGTAGAGTGGCATCAGGCAACCGTTTCCTTTATCTTTTGATTGCGAATTTTTACCAGCTTACATGAAGAAAGAATATTCCTAATCCTTCCCCGTTGAATATTCTTCCCGGTAAGTGAATCCATGCTATGCCTACATTCCACCTGCGGCCGTGGATATAATACCAAGCGCCTTCAACCCCAGGTTGGCCCAGCCCGCATAAGACGCGATTTGCGCCTGGGTATTTGAGTCCAATATGGGCATGGATGGTGAAGTGCCCGTCAGAGCGGCGATAGCGGCAGTAGCTCCGGCCAATTGAGAAGCAGCTTCAGCCACACTCCCAAACTGATTGAGAGCGGATGCTTGGGTTGTTGAGCCGGCGGTGACGTTGGTTGAACCGGTGGTGACACACCCCGCCAAACCGAACATCAAAATGGTAGGGACGATCAAAGAAACAATACGGAATTTCATTTCAGTTCCCCTTCAGTAACAGGTGGGGTAGTCGTCGTAAGGGAGAGATCCAATACCCCCGCAACGGGCAGTACGGGAGTGGCCGGAACAACAAGGGCCGTATTCCCGTCGATTTCGACGGGTTTGGCCTGGTTCCACGGCGGCATAGTGTTCAAGGCATCGTTATGCCCAGCAGTCCCGAGCATGGCGGCCAGGAAAAAGGCCAGGGCAACTACGGCGGTCACCTGGGCATCGGTCATGCCCGCACCAAACGCTTGTGCGATATTCAGGACAAGCGGTGTAGCGCCCGCCACGAATGAGCCGAGGGTTTTCCCGTTCACGAATTGCATTTACCTTCCTCCGTCTTCTTCTCCGGGTACAGGTAGGGCTTGAGCAGCTTTTCCACTTCCCCCGCGCATTTTAGGGCATCGTCATGCTCGATACCGGCATTGAGCATCCGGCAATAAAGATGGGCCGAATTAAAAACATGCTGGAGCTTCGAATGCAGGGTATGCATTACACCGCCAACCCAACCGGCCACTCTCCGGTCCGCATCATCTCAGCCAAGACCCTAACCCGCGACGGGGTTTGCTTGGCCCATGCGCTCGCTTCCATGTGCGCGGCCGCGCCCTCGAAATCTCCATGCGATATCAGGAAAATCGTCTGGGCGAACTCCCGGACCCCCCCGGCTCCGAGTTGGAACATGGCGTTTGCCGCTACGGCCTGGCGCGCCGGGACAAGATTTGTCCAGTCGGGATATTGGATATTGATGGATCGGATCGCGTCTTGAAAGCAAACGTCAAAAGCAAAATCGGCGCGGTCCAGGTCCCATACCGTGGCTGACGCCTGGATTGCCGTGTATCCGTGGGCCTGAAGGTTGAAACCGTAGCCGATTGTCCAAACACCCCGCGAATCCTGGTATGCCTTGAGACGGCAACACTCGAATTGCTTAATCAGGTTTTCGGTCTTGGCTTGGGTATCCGGATCCACGCTTTATCCCTGTAAGGAGGTGGGGCGGGCGCTCGTTTGTGTTTTGTGTTGGCGTGGAGCCGCCGCCCGTGGTCCTTGGGGATACGGATAGGGATTAAAATTCCCAAAAAATCAGCCAAAATGGGACTATTTTACGAACATGCGCTTAGACCGTTGCCACGCCTGATAAAAGCGATATGCCGTGGTCCGTGGCAGTCCCAGCCGCTCTTTGACTTGCTGGACGGTCAAGGACTTCTCGAACAGGGCAAACGCTGCGGCCTGGCGCGTCCAGCGCAGGGATAGACCAAGGGCGAGACAAGCAGTTTGAGCGTCCTCGTGGCCGATCTTCTCAGCCAGGGCCATTCCGGTGGTCACGAATTCACCTCCCGCGCCTCCAGTGCAAACCGTTTGGCGCTTATGAGTTGCTGAGTGGTTGGAACAAACCCGGTGTTGAAATACTCCAGCGCGTTAAGCGCGGTTTGAACGTCATGCGCCGCCGCGTAGATCGAGTAGTAATCGCACCGCGCAAAGGCGGCCGCGAGCGATGCGTTGCTGGCCTTGAGATACGCCAGGCATCCAAAAAAACCGAAGGTCGCCGCGCCATCGGCCCGAAGTCGAGCTTGCTCGGAATCCCTTTTCCTGGCTCCAGTTTTCCGGCCAGGGATGCGTAGCCCATGCGCCGGTTGCGCCCGTCCGGGTTTTTTACCTCCAGGGCGTACCAGTGGCCCCGGTAGCCGACGAGGAGGTCGGCTACAATCCTCGACGTGGCAACCCTGGGCTCGGAGATAAGCCACGACCTCAGCCTGGTTGTCGTCTACTTTCGCGGCTCTTCTTGCCATAACTACCCGTTTTCCTTAACTTAAAATTATTTTACAAAATAACTAACTTTTCGCTTGACATGACATCATGCCGTGATTATATATATCCCAACGAGGCACAAAACCCCAACCCGAAAGGACAAGACAATGATCCGAACCCCTCTTTCCCCCACCTGGCAAAAGCTAGCTCAAACCAAGCCGCTGCTGGCTACCATGCTGAACAAATGGGAAGCCATGGGACGCTGCGCCCACCATTACCCGAAGCTGCAGACAGTCAGCTTGAACGGATTCCCGCCTATATCCGAACGGGAAGCGATCAGGAAAATCAGGGAATTCCTTTTGTAACCAACCCCAACCCGAAAGGAGAGAGCCATGAACGCCACCGAAATTACCAAGATGGCCCAAGAATCTGCTTCCAACTACGCCATCGATGAAAATGATCCCTTGGGATTCATTTTTGATCCCCGTGAAATTTTCCCCGATGTTGAGCCCGAGTTCTGGCCAGCCCTGATGAAGGCTTTTCATGAATTTCGTGCCACTGATTCTTAAATCCCCAACCCCCAACCCGACAGGATACACGCCATGACCACCACCACCGAAATCACCAATTCCATCCCCGCCTACGCCACGGCCACCGCCCTTATCGAGGCCAATTACCCCGGACAATTCCCGCGCCAGATGCCCATTGAGCTGATCTTGGATTGGGAGGCGCGAGAAATCCGCGTGGAGACCAGGAATTCCGACATCCAGGGCACCACCTCCTACCGCTGGCATGGCCGGGAGAGCGCATTTTCGCTCCCGTCCAGCGTAGACGCCTCCGCGCTCCGGGAATGGGTCCAGGGAGAAATCATTCCCATGGCCCATTCGCTTTTCGATTCCTACTCGTGCGACTGGAACGGTAGCAATCACGTTGGGAGATTTTTGGACGAGGACGGGGACAAGTTTGACCCCATCGACAAGAGTGCAGATATCATTTCGGCCATTGAGGACGACGCCCCGACTACCGAAAATGGCGGGCTCTACGATCCCGGCGACTGGTTCGGCCCCGCCCACGGGCAGATCAAGGCCGAACTCTCGGCTCTCGACTCCGAGGAGGCAGTCGAGGCTTATGCCGCCGAGCAAATTAGCGTCGCCGAATCCGAGGGCGTGGTTTTCGACGGAGACGCCGAGAAATACCTGATGGATTTGTGGCTCGAGGCCAGGGCCGAAGCCGACGAGGAGGACTAACCCATAACCAGGCGCGGGCATCCTGCCCCAGCCAAAACCAGGAGGGACAGCTTTATGGCCATAATCTATGAGCCCCGGGGAAAAGCCCGCGAATACTCGGCCCTGGCCGCCAATCTCTACAAGGGCTGCTCGCACGCATGCTCCTACTGTTTTGCCCCGGCGGCCACATTTACGGATCGGGCTAAGTTTTCGCGGGCCAGCTACATCCGGCCCCGGCCTGGAATTCTGGAGGGGTTGGCCAAGGACGCCGAAAAAATCTCCGGAAATCCCAATCCTATCCTCATGAGTTTTACCAGCGACGTGTACCAGGAGGCAGATAAAACCCTTGGTATCACCCGCAAGGCCCTGGAAATCATGGACGCCAACAAGCTGACGCCTCAAATACTTACCAAGGCCGGGCCGTGGGCTATCCGGCGAGACGCGGACATACTCGCCAAGGCGGGCGGCATATGGGCGGCCACCCTCACCACCGATGATCCAGCCGAGAGCTTGGAGTGGGAGCCCTGCGCCGCCCTGCCCGCCGAGCGCATCGAGGCCCTGCGGATCGCCAAGGCATCCGGGCTCCAGACATGGGTGAGTTTCGAGCCGGTCATCAATCCCGAGGCGGTCTACCGGCTTGTCGACAAAACTGCGGATTTTGTTGACCTCTACAAGGTCGGCAAACTCAATTACCACCCACGCGCCAAGGAAATAGACTGGTCTGACTTTCTGGCCCGTGTAGAACGTAAACTCGACGAACACGGTGCGATGCGTTACATCAAAATTGATCTGGAAGCTTACCGGCCGAAGTCCGCATAGGAGGTCAAGGTTTACGCCGCAAAGGCCATCGCCTACGCAGAATCCGAGGGCGCGATTTTCGAAGGAGGCAGGGCCGAAGGCGGCGAATAACCCCGGTATTCCCATCACAAGGCCCCTGCTTCGGTGGGGGCCTTTTTACGCTCAATCACCGCCCCATAATGCGTCATCTGTCCGCCGTGCCCTGCCGAATGTATATTCCACAGTTTAATCTCCATGCCGAGCGCCGCCAGCTTCTCGGTCAACATGACCCTGACTATTTCGAGGTATTGCCCATGGGCATGGTCGTTTCCAACCTTGGCAACCCATTGGCCCACAGATGCCGACTTCCATCCTCGCCCGATCATGAGACACCGCTTCAGCCCGTCATTTACGGCCAGCCCCCACCTGTCTGGGAGCTTGCTTGCATTGCAAAGTAGGGCGTCAATAATCGGCCATGGATCGCCGTATGGGTCTACGTCCACAAAATTTACCGGGACATGAAATCCACACCCGGACTCTAGGGCCGGTTCACAGCGGTTCTGATACACTGCCCATGACGGCCTTTGCATGACCAGCGCGTTGCACTTCTCCATATCCGTCTCAAAGGCCACGCCTACGGGTATTCCCTGGTAACACTCTGTAAAAATGTGCCCGAACCCCGCGTTAGTCTCCATGACTACCGGGTTTTGTATTTCATTTAATACCAACTGGCGCAGTCTAACTTTTTGTATGATCCCTTTATTGTCTTTCTTCGCCAAGATACACCTCGCATATTTTCTTTACTGCTTCGGCCCGGTTGCACTCACCGGTCTTTTGAATGGCCTTTTCAAGTATTTCCACGCATCCAGGTGGCAAGACTACACGTATTTTTAGCCGCCCTTTCCCGAGTCCCTCCCCGAATATGTCCTGTCCACTAGGGATTTGCATCGTCATCATGGCCATGGACTTGATTTCATCAATTTCACCCTCGGAGAAGCCGGTCATCAGCACGTCCATTCCTGACGCTTCCAGGTCGGACAGTTCGACGGCCAAAAGCTCTATGTCAAACTGCGCCCAGTTTGCACTTTTGTTTGCCAAAATCCTGAACGCTTTTACCTGTTCTTCTGTGAGATCGTCCGCCAAGGCAACGGGAACCGTCTTAATCCCCATTTTTAAAGCGGCTTTTAGGCGCAAGTGCCCATCAACGACAGTTCCGTTTGATTTGGCCACAATCGGAATACGAAAGCCAAACTCATCGATTGCGGCCACCATCCGGTCAACCTGCGCATCGTTTTTACGAGGATTTTTTCCATACGCGACAAGCCTTGTAATAGACCAATTTTCTATTTTCAGGTCCATCAAAAATCCTCCCAATCTTTATTTTTTTTCTCTTGTCCAGATTTCCCTAACTTAAAATTATTTTACAAAATAACTACCTTTTTTCTTGACAGGACGATATGCCGTGATTATCTATATCTCAACAAGGCACAAAACCCCAACCGCAAGGAGATCGCCATGACCACCACCAAAACCACCTCCCCCGCCATGATCGGGACCATCGGCGATATGCGACGCGATTTCGGCTGGACTTCTGAGCCAGGAGAAGCCGAATCTGACTTTCGCGCCCGTGTAGCCCTCGCTTTTACCACCGAGTCCGGGACTGACATCCTGGTGACAGCCGAAGATGTGAATATTTGCGACGAGGAGGCCTAAACCATGCGCGCATATCCCGACTGGCAGGCCGTCCCGGCTGGCGACCTGCTCACCGTAACAGCGGCGGCCCGGCTTGAGGGCGTCAAGCGGCAGAGTATGTTGGGACGCATCACGTCGGGAGCAATCCCGTACATTGATCTCGGCGGGCACTACTACGTCCGCAGGCAGGACGTAGCGGCGTGGCATCCGGCCAAGCCTGGCCCGAAACCGAAGGCGTGACCGATCTTCCCGATAGGAATAGCTCCATTCTTTCCGCATGGGGCTATTCTACCACCTCGTATTCCCCGGTCAAGATGATATGCGGTTGGCCCCAATTCCTTGCGGGGTCTGGCCTTTTGTTCGCATCAAGGCTTAAATAGGCAACATCACCTTCCGGGTATCCATCCTCCCCTATTGGCATATACATTTTGATCGTCTTTTTTATCTTCCTCTTCGGCCTCGGCTGCGGGGTGACGTGGATGGAGTTGGGCATCGCGGATCTCTTGTAACCAAAAATAGGCCTCACACAAAGTGCCCCGCTAAGCTGAGCTTTTTCATATAGTTATCTACTGCGCGGCGTTGGGCTGCCTCACGATCCCGAACTGCCTAAACGGGATATTCCATCTTTTTTTAAGAGAAGAAATATCGTCCCATTGATACAGCCGAAAGCCATAACATACTTAAATCAAATGTCTTTCTCCCTTCTTATTCTTAACCTATCATGCTTTTGGGTGGTTTTCAAGGGAAAAGTTGGCGGGAACGATAGGTTGTTTCGATAGGTCGCATCGGTATAAACAATGGGATGGGATAAAATAAACGCTTGACAATCGGGATTGCCGGGATTATCTATATATCAACGAGGCACAAAACCCCAACCGCCAGGAGAACGCCATGGCCACCGCTGAAACCGCCGCTAATTTGGCCGCACTGGTAATGTCCAGCTCGAATTTGAACGAGCTGCGTGATCGGCTGAACGATTTTGATAATTTCGTCGGAGAAATTGCGGATGATGACATCCGCAGTATCTCCCGTAGCCTGGTGGACACGAGCAGCCTGCCGGTATTCGCGGAGGCGGATATTGTCGAAAACGACGGTTGGGGATCGGCCTATTCGTGGGATGAGGTGCGCGCCTTGACAGTTGGACCTGACAAGTGCTGGTATACCTATCCCCGGGGATAGGTGATCCCGTCCGGGAGTAGCGCAGTTGGTAGCGCACTCGCTTTGGGAGTGAGGGGCCGGTGGGTTCGAATCCCCCCTCCCGGAC
>Ga0302265_1001520_pt1 | contig 13482 bp, 13 predicted proteins | sample III_Bog_E1_1_FD_194556 | JGI IMG/M metagenome (GOLD analysis project Ga0302265, IMG submission 194556) | Peat permafrost microbial communities from Stordalen Mire near Abisko, Sweden - III_Bog_E1_1 | ecosystem: Environmental > Terrestrial > Soil > Wetlands > Peat | place: Sweden: Abisko...
TACGGCGATCCGGAAAGCAATCGTACTTGGATGCACTGGCCGTGGCATCCGTGAAACAAATCCATCATGGCGCCCGGGCGGCGTGGTGCCCGGTGTCTGGGCGGATCCGTTCCTTGACGGTTAGTTTCAAGGATTTTCTCTGATAAATCGCCGCCTTGCGCGAAGCGCCGTGCGGCGCTGTTGGACACTTCAACAACTTGCCTGACCAGCGTTGCGCTGGGCTGAAATCTTTAAAAACTCCTTGCTGGGCTGGGCTTCTGCATTAAAAGTAAAGCCATGAGCCAGCCCGAACCATTCGTAGTTATCATAGCTCTCAGAACTATAATAACCGTCAGAATTTAACCAGAGGTGCTACGGGTGACGCTTACCGGTCAAGAGCAGGCCAGTTGAATCGCCGGAGAGTGGAGCTTAAAGAAGGACCAACAATTTGTTCCCGACTACACGTTTGGCGATCTTGTAATACCTTGCTTCCGTGTGATCTTGGGTGGGGAATCTGACTTCAGTCAATTTTAGGATTTCTCCACTGTTGGTGGCGAGGGTGAATAAAATCTTTTCGGATTCCAACTCAGGCAACACGTTGATGCGGTCAAAGTTAAAGCCGTTGAAGACTCCAGACACGGCCCAGCAAATTGGGTTAATTTTCGTCGTTTGATCTCCCATACCAATCTGATTATTAAGGACATTGACCACTACAATCTAAAACCAAGACGTTCGGTGGACATTATTTGGTTACAAACAACACACAAACAAAACGGGCAACTCGTTTCAAAGTCGCCCGCAAAACGATTTTGCTGCTGCTTTAGCTGCCCGGTTCCGTCTTCATGCCAGCCTCTTTCCAGCCCGCGATGCCTGCCGACATGTGTTTAATGTTGGTATAACCGAGCTTCTGGGCAGCCTTGGCAGCCCGGAGATACGCGCCGCACTTCGGATTGCCACAATATGCGATGATGAGCGCGCTTTTGTCCTGGGGTAAGCTTGCGGCGAGATTCTCCTTTATGGCAGCGAAGTTGAGCGCGCCGGGGACATGACCGACGTTGTAGGAGTCTGTACCATTGGCATCGATAATGACCGCTGACTTGGACGCAGCGAGCGTGTTGACATCATTGACGGTGATGTCCGCAAATTCACTAGCGTAAGCAGACACGGCAACAAGCGCCGTGACGAGGAGGGCAATTATTTGTTTCATATACCTGGAATATTTCAGTTTCGTTTTAAATCGCGTCTACCACGAGGCAGGGTGATTCGGCAATCAACTTGCACCGAACATTGCTAAAGTCAAGGGCGGGAATCATTAGCCAGCCCAAGATTGACCCGGAGCCGGTATTTATTATTCCCAAAGGTTAACTGTTCACCAGTTCGTCCACCCAGTAGCCTTTGCGATTGTAGTGTCCATGCAAACTGATTTCATAATCCCGGGTAACCAGTGATTCATCGGTATATTCCGCCGACTCCTTGATCGTCTGGCGGGAAAGATTGATAAAAACCTTCGAACCCGCCCACTTAACCTGCTCAATCCACTGTGGCGAAATCAGAACTTTCTTTCCTGGCCACCAGTTACCAGTATTGATAATCAGATAACGGATCGTCCAGGTCTCATCATCTAAAATGAAATCTTCTATGTGACCGAAATCGCCATCCAAAGCCGCGATGTGATAACCGCTCACCTCCTGTGTACTGCGCAAGTGTCTATCCCACGCCTTTGCACCCGGTGAAAACTGTCCCCATTTGTTCCGGTCACGGTCGATATAGGGATGTGCGCCCCAAGGGTATTGGCCGCTCCAATAGGTTGGAAAGCCATAGTAACAATAGTAGTTATCCTCGAATTGGCGAGAGACGGGTTTGTGACTGTCCAAGGAGGGACTTTTCTCGATCTGTTTCTTGGTCAAATCGGTGACGATGTCTTTTTGATCGTGGTTGATGGATATCAGCGAATACGGTGAGACCAACACCTGCCGGCCGGTGAGCCAGTTTCCTGTGTTTGCTACCAGATAACGGACGGTCCAGTGCTGGTCATCGAAATAAAACTCTTTGACTGTCCCGATTGTCTCCCCATCGGAACTCTGGATTGAATAGCCTTTCAGCGTTTTGACTTTGCTCAACATAATGGTGCTTTCGTTCTTTTTGGTTTGTCACTGGATGAAGCAAGAGGATCGCTTCCATTTCGCTTAATCGTAAATCCAGTTTCCAAAGAGCAGCCTGGTTGTCAGATCCAAAGTCCTACTCAATTTCAGTGCCATCAGATTGCGATATGATCCGGATCTTTGCTATGGGGTATTATCCCCACTGCTTCTCGAACATGTCCAGGTCAAGAGCAGACCGGTTTCATCGCGCAACTAGTTCTCAAAAAACAATTGTTATCTGGGAAGAACACCCCATAGATAATTTACGGCCCTGATGTCAGGCTGTATTAATGAATAGAAAAACCGACTTGCCTGGATAGACATCTACACTGAGACACATTTATGAACCTGTTTAGACTTTTAGGCATCACGGTCGGGCTTTCTGCAACCCTGGCACTAATTCAAGGGTGTTCGTTCTTGTCTGACAATAATGAACTGGCGATCGCTGAAGGGCCGGTTGTTTACGTAAACAACACGTTGGAGGTTAATGATGCCATGCCATTACGTGTGGTTTGGGGGGCGGCCAAGACCTCGTTGCAGGAACTCCAAATTCCAATTTCCTTGGATAAAAAGGACCGGAAGAGCGCGAGGTTGGATGGCCGAGATGCCAAAAATAGGGATGTCACTGTCCAATTGATTCGCAGCAGTCATTATATGACCGCGATTCAAATTACCGTCGGCAAGATCGATTGCACCGAGAATCGTTCTGAAGCTGCGCAGATTCACCAAAGAATGACGGAGCACTATGGGCAATAATGGAAATTAACCCCCTCCGTCGGACTGGAAGAAAGTTCGACCCTTTTTCACAGTTTGTATAGACGGGGATGATTATGATCGACACAACCAGATGAAGCTGCCTGAACAATCAGTGTATAAGATAATGTTGGTGGATGACGAACCTATTCATCCCGATGCGCCAGTATTTTACCGGCTCACCATCCCGGCGATTCAGAACGCTCGTCAAATGATTCATGGACCAACCCAATTCCATGGCCACCCGGACTAATTTGCCGGCGGAAGCATACATTCCATCCTGCTCGGCTGGCGGGACAAGTATTTTAATGAGGTGATGCTTTTGGTAATCGGGATTGTGGTAATCGTCCAAGATGTCAGGGAACAGCAGGCTCAGGTATTTATGGCCCCAGGCGTAAGTAGCTTTTACCCAAAAACAGAACCCATTTGAATTTTCAGACAAACTCTCAGGCCGGTGATTCTGTCAGTGTGCGCCTGGTTTCGTTAATGACATAACGACTCAGAGCCAGATGGGTATGCCATTGGAGAACGTGTTGGCGTGCCGCCTGTCCCATCTCCACCAACCGCGCGCGGTTTTGCAACGCCTGACGAATTCGTGCCGCCAAGTGGTCGCCTTCCAGATAGTAATAAATCGCATTTTCATTGTCTATGAACGGTGCATAACGGTAACTGGGGGGTGATTGCATGAGCGGAACGGAACCCGCCGCGCCGGCTTCATAATGCCGGTAACAATCCCAGGCAATGCCTTCCGGCGACCAGACCAGGTATGCCCGGGCGCAGCGTTGAATGAATTCGTCGTGGGGCAATCGCTCGGTGGTGATGTCAATGTTGAGTCCTTCCGACTTGAGCCATTCCAGTTGCCGGATTCCTGCCAGCCGGCTGGGCTTGAATGCAATGTCCCCGGCAAAAAAAACATCCGTTTTCTTTGGTGTTTTAATCACCGCCAGCTTTGCCGCCAGGGCGTCATTAATTCCCAATGAAATCGGACGCAACTTGGGAACCCAGCTCTTGAATGGCTCGGCGATGAGCACATTGATGTTACATTCCGCCTTGCGATGAGTGTAAAGAAAGGCATTGCAGGGATTTTGCGGCAGATCACGTTTGAAATAGCAGATGGCCCGGTCCAATTCTTGAAAACGACCGTTGTCAATGATCGAACAGCACTGGCAATCAAGGCCGACCAGGCCGGTGGAAATTTTTGCATAAGGAAACTTGCCGGAGAAGAGATGCGGCTGCCGCAAATATTTGCCCGCCGTATCAACCAGGTTCTTAAGCAATCCTTTGCGCGGGTTGAAAGTGGGAAACTCGCTTCGGCCGGAAATGACCAAATCATATTTTCTATTTCTGACATCCGCTAATATCTGACGGGTTGGCCGTTTTTGGGCGCCGAAAATATCCCGTCCGACCCCCGTGTGCAAAAATTCCGCCTCGGGATGAGAGGAAAAAATCGGCACGTCCTGATTATTCTTGCAACTTAAATTCAGCACCACCAGGTAACGCGCCATACGCAAGTCAGATGATGTAACGTTTATTGGAACACCAATATAATCTGGGATTTCCCATATGGTTTAATGCCCACGAACGGCGTGGGTTATTTTCGAGATTTTCTGCCTGCTCCCTGAATTTGCAAGTCATTTTTCCAGTCCGACCTCGGTTTTTGTCCGGCGCAGATGGTGTTTCGTATCCGTCTGGCCTGCCACGTCTAACCTTCAATTTCCCTTAGATCAGGGTCAGGCTAGAACATCGAGGAGACCGCCAGCAGTTTGTGCGCTAACATTAACCGAAGTGGAGCTATCGGTCTTCGTGGGGCTATTCTCTGAACCTCCCTGATATTGCTCAGGTTCCTCCACACCTGAACGATATGGGTTTTGTTGCCTTCCTGAACTGAAGGCGTCTTGGAGAACGTTAAAAGTGGTGGAGGTCTGGCTGTTGCGCCTGGAGACGTTGGCTATCTGCGAAGATGTTTGCTGGCTCTTCTGCAAAGTCTGTTGCGCACTCAGGTTGCCGGGCTTGGAGGCGCCTTGATGTGCCTTCACACCGTTGCCATGTTGTTGCCAAGGACTCTGTGTGTCGGTCTGGTACTGGCTCGCGGTTGAAGAAAGACCGCTGATGGCACTCATATCGTTACGAGTTCAACTTTCCATTCATAAAAGTTTCGTGCGCCTACGGCATTATCCGACGGAGCCTGCAAGGGCTTGAGGAATTATTTCTGTCCGAATTCTGGTATTGCATTGAGTGGTTGTTTGCATATCGGAGCGTAACAAGCCATACATTGCATGATCAACGTAGTGATCATGAAGCCATTCAATGTCACGGATGATCCCATCAAGCTTGAACCCCAGACGTTCAGGAATCGCGCGGCTGCGGATGTTTTCGGCGGCACATTCGATGGTGATGCGGTTGAGTTTCCAGGCAGTGAAACTGTGAGCGACCATTGCCCGGCAGCACGCTGTCATGATCCCCTGTCCCTGATGTGCTTCGTCCAGCCAATAGCTTAACGTCGTCCAGCGGCTTGCCCAGTCAACATGCACATGATTGATTACTCCACAAAATCGTCCTTTGTACCAAATCCCGGCATAAAACCCCCGATTGTTTGCATATTGCTGCTGCCAGCCGGCAATGTTTTTTTCGACAATGCCCACCGAACTCATGAGGTCCACCCAGGGGTGCCAGCGCCGTAAATACTCCCGGTTGGAATCAAAGAGATAAAACAACTCATGGCTGTGTTGACGCTCGATCAACCGCAATTCCGTCTGCTCGTTAACTGGGCAACAAAACATGGTTTGCTGATAAAGTTGACGCAAACCAGTCCCTTGATGGGCGCGGTTCACGCATGGTCCGAGTGCGCACCGCCAGCTCAGGCGGTCGCGTTTAAACTGCCATCGCTGCCGACAACGGAACTGGTGGTTGTGGTCGGCGTCGTTGACGATGCGGTGGAGGCCGTGACGTCCGAACTGTGATGGTGATGATGGCCTTTGTGGGCTGATTGGGCCGATTTAAGGTCAGTTTGCAAACTGGCAAAAGCCTGCTGAGCGGTCGAAAGATTGCCGGATTGCAGGGCGGTGGTCAGACTTTGGTAAGCCGTGTTTGCCTGGGTGTTCGAGCCAAAGGGCTGGCTGGACGATGTCTGGGAATTACCCGGCAGGGCTTGTTGAAAGGTTGCCAGGGCGCTTTGGGCAGTCGATAGATTGCCTGATTGGAGAGCGCTGCCGATGGCTTTGAAATCCTGAACAAACTGGCCAATATTGTTCTGGTTCGTGGTCTGGTACGGGTTGGTTGCCGAAGATATGCTGGATATGCTGCTCATATAAGTTTGTGGTTTAGTATGTTTTTATACAGAATTTTCACTGTTTCATCTCCTTATCGGGTGGAATTGACCGGGCTTTAGTTAAAAAACACCCGGTTTGTATCATGGTAAGGTGCACATCTGGCACGTTGGAGCAGTTGAGAACCGGAGTTTGATCTCGATTAGTCAAGCAGCCTGAGCGACCACTTGCCCCTTCGCTTTGGCCTTGGCCCATGCTACGGGTTTGAATTGCTTGATCTCCGTGATTTTTGGCTGCGGGCAGTCGCGTGAACAAATCCTTCAGGTAATCAAACGAGTTGATCCCGTGCCGACGGCAACTGCCCAGCAAGGTGTAGATCACGGTGCTGCGTTCACCTGCGTCGGGCCGCACATCGCTCGTCCAGTGCAAGCAGTGGAAAGCATTTTCCGTCGGCGCACCGGTCATCCGTGAAATGTTCGGCCTCATGACAGCCGAAACCGCCGCCGAAGCCATCATCGTCACATCGGGCAAATTCACCCGTGACGCCCAGGACTTCGCTGCCGGCAAACCCATCCGCCTGATTGACGGCCCTCAACTCCTTGCCCTCGTGCAATCCGTCCGGGGAGCAAATAAGTCAGTGGCACTGCCACCGTCTCGCCTGTGCCTTTGTCGGGTACCACACCGAAAGATTCCGCTACCAGACCCAGCTGCCCTTCATGCGGCCAGCCGATGGTCCTCCGCACGTCGAAGCGTGGCGCCAATGCCGGCACACAATTCTGGGGCTGCTCCACCTATCCCACCTGCCAAGGCACCCGCAAATTCATCACCACCTAAAAACATGCCCTCCCTGATCGCCTACGACCGCTACACCGAACTGCTGGGCAAGCGCATCCACCGCACCATCACCCCGGCCGAGGCGGCCGACGTCGACCATTTCGAGACCGCGCAACCGGTCAATTGCCCCAAATGTAATACCCGCGTTCGGAGCCAGTTCATGCCAGACCAGATCGTCCACGACATCGCCACATGCTCCGCCACCTAACGGTCCGGACGAAGCCCGTTTCCGCTCGCGTCCGGCGGTTTTGGCCGGTTACGCTTTGGCCAACGAAATTGCCCTCCAGAAAATGAAGATGACCAAAGCAATCTTGATGGCCGTGCTGTTCGGCGCGGTGACAAATCTGCACGCCGCGCCGGGGTGGCCGGTGCCGCCCACCCGCGATCCGCATTCGCCGGGCTTTGTCACGGCCACCGAACTGCCTGACGGCACCGTGCCGGCCGCCGATGCCGATGGAAATTTCATTCTCGGCCCGACGCACCCACATGCGCCGGAAATGGCCAAGAATGCGCTGCTCGGCACGGTGATTGAATTCACCATGAGTTCGGCGGACAGCAAGATTTTCCCCGGCATCGCGCGCGAACCGAAGACTTTCGGCACGCCCGACCCCGCCGATCCCGCCAAGCTTATTGTGACCACCAGCCATCCCGCACCTTACACTCGGCGCATCACAGTCTACGTGCCGAAACAATACATCCTTGGCACGGCCGCGCCGTTCATCGTTGGCGCGGACGGGCCCGACAAACTGTTGTTCACGGCGTTGGACAATCTGATTGCGGAGAAAAAGATTCCCGTGCTGATCGCCATCTCCATCGCCAACGGCGGCGGCGACGCGCAGGGCAGCGAACGTGGTTTGGAATACGACACGATGTCCGGCCGCTACGCCGAATTCGTCGAGCAGGAAGTGTTGCCGCTCGTGGAAAAGAAATGTTCCGTGACGCTATCAAAAGATCCCGACGCCCGCGCGTCGATGGGCACCAGTTCCGGCGGTTCCTGTGCGTTAAGCATGGCGTGGTACCATCCGGAACTCTATCACCGCGTGCTCGCGTATTCCGGCACGTTTGTGAACCAGCAGTGGCCGCCGGATTCCTCGACCCCGCACGGCGCGTGGGAATATCACGAACACCTCATCCCGGAAAATCCCGCCAAGCCCATCCGCCTTTGGCTCGAAGTTGGCGACCGCGACCTGCTGAACTCCAATGCCATGCGCGATAACATGCACGACTGGGTGCTGGCTAACGAAAACATGTCCAAAGTGCTCGCGGCGAAACATTATCATTATCAATTCGTCTTCGCCCGTAACGCCGGCCACGGTGACGGGCGCGTAAAACAGCAGACATTGCCCGAAGCCTTGGAATGGCTGTGGCGCGATTACCAACCCGTGATGAAATAGCAAATCAAACGGAAACAGTTCAGTCCTCCACCAGACAGGTAAAAAGAAGCCGACCCCCGGCCGGCTTCTCGTTCGTCCCGCCATCCACCCCGGCACGTATGCCGGGAGCGGATGCAGGGCGTTCACACGCCTCCACGCGGGCGGCGCCAGACCCAGTACATCCTGGCCGCGCCGATCAGCAATCACCCGGCATCGCCGGATTTACTCATCAACTGAGTTTTGAATTTGGCCAGTAGGTGGTCGAAGTAGTCGACGGAATTAACGGTGGTTGTGACGGTGGAATCGTAGTTCACCAGGGTCACCATCGTGCTGTAGGTGGCGGTGTCGTGTATCGGCAGCACGGCCCGGATGCCGCCAGCCGGACCGAGGCGGGCGTAGCAATCCTGTTCGTGAATCTGTTTCATCACAACTACGCGAAGGCCCAGCTTGCCCAGAAACAGCTGGTAAGAGTTGGTCGTGTTGATGGCGACACCCTTCGCGATGGCGTCCGCATCCAGATTGTCGAATACGGCCTTTAGGGGTTTGAATTCGGCGCGCGCGAGGATGCGTTCGAAACGCTGGGTTTCGGTCTCTTTGATGTTCTCCGTAGCCAGCACGGCGGGTGGTGTTTTGTTCATAACAATGGTGACGGAATCGACTCCAGATGCGGCTCGTCAGGCGGGTCAATGCATTGTCGTTCATGAAGGCGGAAAAGTCGAAGAATGGATTGCGCGGCATGACGGTTCACAGCTAGACAACCGACAGGTAAAAAGAAGCCGACCCCGACCGGCTCCTCATTCCTTCCCCGCCACCCACCCGCCGCCGGCAAGTTGACGGTTCAAGCAAACCGACGGAGCGAGGATAAAAACCCCGCAATATGCGCCATGTTGGCTGGGATCGTCCCATCAGATTGCCCATGGAACGGTCTAAACGCCCCGGCGGAACGGGTATGAGGCAAAACCGGCGGTTTGATGCCGATCTCCGTGCTTTACCCGGCCCGCCGGTCAGTTCCGACGATCCGAAGCTGGGCGGAGCTCCCGGTAAAATTACCGGAAGCTTGAGGACGCCTATGCTGGCCGGCCAAGCTGATCACCTGACAGTCTCCCATGGGAGACTGCATTCGCTCCCGAAGGACATCCGACCATGTCTGCACTTCAGCCTTTCATGCGTCCGTGGTAATCTTGGGCGTGTTTCGGGTACGGCAACCACCTTTACTACCACACCCCGTTTCCAATAGAACGATTTTAACGACCCGGGCCAGTCTTTGATGCCCAGACGATTCCCGGCTTGTGGTGCGGAAAAGGGGTGGTTGCGGAATTGACGCTGGTGATTGTGGCCGGGCGCAATACCGGGGCTTGGTCGGCCCGGATCGTCCCTTCAGGTTGCCCGCGGAGCTGTCTAAACGCCCCGGCGGAACAGGTGTAACGAAAATCTGGCGGTTCGATGCCAAGTGGGGCATTGAGCGGCCCGCCGGTCGATTCCGGCGGTCTAGGAAATCAATTTTGGTCTGCAATTGGAGTTGCAGTAAGTGACGCGAGCTTCTTACTTCAATGTTTCGGGCGGACCTTTCCAGATCAGCCGCAAGGAATCCAGTCGGAGTCGTGATAATTGCAGGGCCGTCGCAAGTTCATCATGCTGTGCCTGGGCCAGCCTGATCTCCTGCGGACGGATGTGGTCGTTCACCCGCTGAAGCATCTGCAAGCGCTGCACTTCGTGGCCGAGCAGGTGATTCATCGTGTTCAAGGCGGACTGGCGCAGTACTGCCCCCTGCGTTTCGGCCAGCTTGTTGGCAGCCCCAACCATCGCGGGGAGTATTCGCCGGACGATATCCGCATTTTCCAGCAGTTTGAAGGGTGATCCCTTCTGGAGCTTGGCCTCCCAGGCCTCCTCGATAAAAGATTGGGTGACGTCCGCCAATTTGTGGGTGATGACCACCCGGACCGGTGTCGGCGGTAGGAAGCGATCCGTGTGCAGATGGGGCGCTGCGATGGCTTCCAGCACAAAGATGAATTCTAACAACATCGACCGGTCGTTCGGCGTCGGCAGCAGGGCAAAGGCGCAGTTGCCCGTCTCGGCACCGAGTAGTAGCTCCATCGCTCCGGCGACCATCGGATGATCCCAGGTCAAAAATCCGACATCTTCGCGGCTCAGCGCACGGCGGCGGTCGCAGGTGGCGATCATGCCTTCGGCGGGCATAGCGGGAAAGGAATCGGTAGTGATCCCGTGCGGGCTCAATTGCCAGGTGTGTGGCGCCAACTCCTCAATGTGGACGCCAAAATGGTCGAACACGTCCAGCAGGTAATCCTCCAGTTCCGGCTGCCGGTCTTGCTCCTGAATTTGGGCGATTATTTTTTGCGCAGTCGCCGGCCTGAACGAATTCAGTTCGAGTAGCCGATCCCGGCCCTGTTCCAGTCGTTGGCGTATTTCCTGCCGGGCAGCCATCGTTTTTTTCAGTAGCCCAGCCAGTTCCGCCTCGGCGGCGGTACGATCCGCCACCGGAAATTCCAACGCCAGATCGTGGACGGCCCGGCCAAACTGGCGCAGCAGTTCGTTGCCGCCTTCGAGATTGCTTTCAAAGGCATTCAAACCTTCGTGATACCAGCGCACCAAAACTTCCTGCGGGCTGTGGGCGAGATGGGGAACATAGATCTGAATTTCTTCACGCTGCCCGATGCGGTCCAGCCGACCGATGCGTTGTTCCAGCAGCTCGGGATTCAGCGGCAGGTCAAATAGCACGAGGTGATGGGCAAACTGGAAGTTGCGCCCTTCGCTGCCGATCTCCGAGCAGATCAGGAGCCGCGCACCCTCGGGCTCGGCGAACCAGGCGGCGTTGCGGTCCCGCTGCAACAGTGTGAGGCCTTCATGAAAAATCCCGGTCTTGACCGTCAGGTGGCGGCGCAGGGCTTCATCAATGGCTTCGGCTTTTTCAATGGTGCGGGTGATCACCAACACCTTTTGTGGATCCAGCTCCTGCAACAGTTTCACGAGCCAGAGCACGCGCGGATCTTTGACCAAATCCAGCGAGGCCTGTAATTTGGCGTCGCCTGCATCCACGGCGAATTCGGTGGAGACATGATCCAGCCAGTGCTCCGCATCGGTCCTCGACTCCAGTCTGGCCAGCCTCAAGGTTCGTTTCGGAAATCCTTTCATACCGGTGCGCGTGTTGCGGAACAGCACCCGGCCGGGGCCGTGCAAATCCAGCAGATCTTCCAACAATGCCGCCCGCGTCTCCGCATTGCCCTGATTCAGTTCGGTCAGCTGTAGCTCCAACTGCGGGTTATGCGCGAGGAGGCGGCGCAACGCGGCCAAATCATGCTTGGTGAGTGGTGTTTCGTCGCGCAACTTTTCGGCCACCTCGGCGGTGGCTTTGTAATCCTTTGACTCGGCCTGAAACGTGGCGAGGTCGCGATAGCGATCTGGGTCGAGCAAACGCAACCGGGCGAAGTGGCTTTCCACCCCGAGCTGTTCCGGCGTGGCGGTTAACAGTAGCAAGCCCGCTGATTGGCGGCTGAGTTCTTCCACCACCTGATACTCGCGGCTGGGACCGGCTTCGGACCATTCCAAGTGGTGGGCTTCATCCACGACGAGCACATCCCAGCCAGCCGCCACGGCCTGTTCCGCCCGGCGCGGATCGGCGGCTAGAAAATCAATGCTGGTCAGCACGAGCTGATCGTCCAAAAACGGATTAGCACCCGGTTCACCGGCTTCGATGGACGCGCAGCGTTCCGCGTCAAAGATATGGAGCCACACGTTGAAGCGGCGGAGCATTTCGACAAACCACTGGTGCACCAGCGATTCGGGCACCAGAATCAGAATTCGGTTCGCCCGTCCGTTCAACAGGAGACGATGTAGAATCAGGCAGGCCTCAATGGTTTTGCCCAGGCCCACTTCGTCGGACAGCAAGACGCGGGGTGCGTGCCGGTTGGCAACCTCTTGGGCGATGTAAAGCTGATGCGGAATCAGGTCAATGCGACCACCGACGAATCCGTGCACCGGGGATTGGCGCGAGCGGTGCAACAGTTCCAACGAGCGGCGGCGTAACGCAAAAGTTGCTGGCGCATCAAAGCGTCCCGCGAACAGACGCTCCAGGGGACCCTGCAAGCTGATCCGGTCGCTTATCTCGGCTTCGGGCAAGCGAAGGTGTTCGCCAATGTAGATAAGCAGGCCGTCCTGTTGCTCGACAGCTTTAATGACAAACTCGTTATCCGACCGGGTTTTGATTTTGTCGCCGGCGCGGAAGCACACGCGCTTTAGTGGAGCCTGATCATCGGCGTAAATGCGCGTTTCGCCGGTGGCTTTGAACTCGACCTTGACGCGGCCACTTTCCGCCGGCACGACGGTGCCCAGCCCGAGCTCCGGCTCCGACTCGCTGATCCACCGCTGACCTGGAATGAACACACTCATGAAATGGCGGCGGGGTATGTGCGAATTTTACCCAGCAAATGCAACTGCCGAGTTTGGTCGGCTTTCCCCAGAGGCTAGTTCCAGATCCATATCGCGCTCGCTGTAGTTACTCTTATCACTCAACTATATTCAACCCGGACCACCTCAAGGCAGTCGGGGCAAAGTTGAAATTCAAGCTTTGCCAGTTATTCCTTCCGCGCACCGGGTGCGCGGAGAACTTTCAGAGGTTCAGGCGGCTTGTAATGCCGTTTAAGTCCGACGTCACCGAGCAACCCGGCGGGGACACGGGCGATGAATTCCGCAAAGCTCCGCTCCACGCGGTCGCGCAGCAATTTCTGCCCGGTTTTGGACGCCCAGAAATCATCTTCGATTTTTTGGAGCGCGATGGCCGCCTCGTCGCTGGCCAGGTTTTCCCGCTTGGCCAGCGCCCAGATTAACTCCTGATCGCCCGGTAGGCAGACCGGGAATGACACGAACTTCAAAGTGACCTCCGGCTCGTCGCTCGCTTCCGGCGCATTCGGCCGCACGAGAATCCGGCTGTGGAATTGCGTGCCATCCGGCAGTGAAACATCCACCCGCAGACCCTTGCCATCTTCATTGGGTTCAAGGTCCAAATCCGCATCGCCGAAGCTGGTCACGAGTTGCTGCTTCACTTCTTCCAGCGTTTTCGCATCCAAATCCGGCAGCGGAATGCGCTCGCAAAGTTTTTCAAAAGAGACGGCGCGGTTTTTG
>Ga0302265_1001537_pt1 | contig 13371 bp, 16 predicted proteins | sample III_Bog_E1_1_FD_194556 | JGI IMG/M metagenome (GOLD analysis project Ga0302265, IMG submission 194556) | Peat permafrost microbial communities from Stordalen Mire near Abisko, Sweden - III_Bog_E1_1 | ecosystem: Environmental > Terrestrial > Soil > Wetlands > Peat | place: Sweden: Abisko...
GGCCATAGACAAGGCGCACCAACGGGTGTATCGAGGAGCGAATACCGGGCTTCCTTTCTTTGACTCCTCAAGGATTTTCTTCACGAGCTGCGCGTGAAGTTTGTGCGCCTTGGAGTGCGTGGCATTGAGCATGGTTGGCTCCCATCCGTTTTGACTCCAAGATGTTTTCCAGAGATTAGCGCAGGCAAATTCTTCGTTCTGCTGGAATGCGAGATGAGGCTCGTAAAAGCCGTAGATGGGTTTTTTCATGGTGGTTTTGGTTAGTAACAGCGATACCCGACGTGACTCACAGGAAGTCCAAGGTCAACGTGAGGCTGGTGGCCGGACTTCTTGGCCCTGATGCAGAACGAAACATCCTCTCCTGTCTCGTGGTTCATGGGACGGAAATAATCGAACGGAATGTCTTTCTGTTCGCTCTTCAGCTCGGGGAACTTCTTCTGGATGTCTTCAAAGACCTTTCGATGAATCAGCAGGCATCCAGTTGCCACCCAATCCACCTCAACAACTGCGTCCTCGTATGCGCGAGCCCGTTCAGCGAGGTTGCGATTACTGCACATGATTGGAGCGCCTTCCTGCCGTCCGAAGTACGCTCCGCCCACTAAAGTTTTTCCCGATCCAATCAGACGATGTAAGACATGGCGTTGCAATGGCACATCTTGTACTTTGCGCATATTGGCCACCCAAGCGCGAGACCACGCCGGACGACCGATCGACGGTATGATGTCGTCATCCATCATGAAAAGCCACTTGGCGTCGGTATCAAGGAACCTCTGTGCAAGAATGTTTCGGGAGTGGTGGATCATGGCGTCACCCATGGATAGGTCGAACCTAATCTTGTCGCGTCCGAAGTCGAGAGCGAGCGCGAGTAGCGCAAAGCTGGTCACGGGGTTGCTGGTCTTGTACCACGGCAGTCCCACGAAGATGTCTCGTCCCTCAAACTCACACCTGTACGAGGGAAGTCCTTCGTGCGATCGTGACTCGTTGATTGGATTGCGTAATGGTTCGTCTGGTATGTTGACCCACTCGGTCGGCCCAAGTAGATCATCTGGCGACATCTCAGCCGGAGATTTTACTTTCTCCATCTTGCCGGTCTGCGGATTGCGGAATCGTGTCGGCTCTTCAGGTAACGGAATTTGACTTAGCTGTCCGTTTTGATGGACATTTGTAACGGGCTCCGACTTAACGCGTCTTGCTGCCCTCTTTTGTAGCAACTCAGCAAGCAGCGCGTCCTCTTCCTCTTCGCTAACCGGCCCCTTGAGTGGGGGATATGGGTCAGGCAATGGGTCAGGAGCCGGGTTGCGTTCTGGAGGGGCGGCGAGGTCTGGAGCAACCAGTAGAACCTTTGGCTTGGGTGGAGCGATAGGAACCTCTGGCGTTAGGTCTTCGGCACTTGGCATGTCCCCGCCTTCAGCCACCAGCATGACGGGCTGGTCAGGGACGACGAACTTGAAGCCGGGTGGAATTGGCGCTGCCTTTCCGAATGGCGATGGAGACTCTGCAGCTTCAGCGGTCTTCCGCTCTTCGGCGTTAAGTTTGGCTGGTGGTTGTGCCATGGTTATGCGCCCATTGCCTCATCAAGACCGGCATCGATAGCATCATCGCTGCTCATTTTGAGTCGGTCGGCTGCGGTTGCTTTCGTTGGCGCGGATGGAGTTGTGCCGGGTTTTGGAAGTCTTCCTGCTCCTTTGAGCTGGGAGTTTTCCTTCAGTGCTGCGTCAAGCTGTGCCTTGAGGGCTGCAACATTTCCCTGCTCAATCTTTACCTGCTCGGTGAGGATTTGGCTCGCCACGGCACTCACAGCGATCGCAGCACGCTCCTTGGGAGTAGTGGGCCATAACGCGGCGTGGTATTGCTCGGCAAGTTTTCCAACGCGGGCGTTGTGCTCTTCGATTTTAGCTTTCTCTTCAGGCGCGGCGGTTTCTGGAACATCTTGGAATCGAGCCCACGGGACGTTCTTTGTAACCTCGTCCGTGTACTTGGTGATCTCTTCCTGATTCTGCTGGAACAGCTCACGCTGCTTGGTCTCACGCTCTTGCAGGATCACTGGTCGCTTTTCAGCAAGCTCCTTGACCTCCTTGTCGCGCTGCTCGGTGAGGCTGCGAGATGTCTTACGAAGCTCGCGGATGGCGTCGGCGTCATCCATGTTGGTCTCGTCGAGCTTGTTGAGCACGTTGTCCTTGAGCCATTTCGGGTCAACGGCCTGCGGGCCTCCGACTTTCTTGATGGAATCGATGAATGCATCAGGAGCTCCGTTCTTCTTCAGAATCTCGTAAATCTTGTCGTTCGCCTGCGTGATTGGAGTCTCGTATTTGCTCTTGAACTCCGGGTCATGCTCGGTGTCGAAGATGGCCCGGAACTCCTTCAGCTCGTTGTAGTCGTCGGGAATCTTTGGAGATGCCTCCAGCTCTTTGACCCGGGCCTCAAGTGCTGCTGCTGCATCGGCTTTCTTTTTGTAGTCGCTGGCTGTCTCACGCAGCTTCTGCCAATTGGCCTTGTTTGCCTCGGAAAGATTCAGTGGCTCGGGTATGGCGGCGATTTCTGCGTCAATCTCTGGAACTGCCTCTGCTGGCTTGGGTTCAAGAGCAACGGCATCAACCACGGGCTCCTCAACCGCTGGCTTGACCGGTTCATTTGGGATGACTTCAGGGGCTGCTGGCTTTGGCTCTTCAGGAACGATTCCCTCGTTAAATTCTGCGGACAATCCTCCGTCGTCGGTATCATCGACAACCGGATCAGGAGCAACCACTGCTGCCGCTTCTTCTTCGGCTGCTGCCTCGGCTGCATCAAGCATGGCGTCTGCTGCTGCCTCGTCTTCGGGCGTGATTACTGGATCGGAAGGGGCTCCGTTATTGGTTACTGATGGTTCTGGTGCGTCGGCCATGTGATGTATTGGTTAGTGGTTTATGGTTTGATTCCTGACATGTCCTCAAAGCCGCCATTGAAGGCATCCTTCTCGCCATCGGCGTTATCGGAAAGTGATTGAATAAAATCAATGGCCTCGTCCCATCCTTCCTTCTTTGCGCCTCGGAGGGCGACGGAATCAACGGTCGATTCCTCGTCGATTTTGATCTTTGGACGTGATGCCTTCAGCTCTTCAATGAGCGCATAGCCGGAGCCGTTGAAGTATCGACGCAGTTTTACCCGATCAGATTGTGTCCATGCCATAAATTAATTGGTTATTGATTTAACGAAGCGTGCCAATGTCTCACATCGTTGTCAATTGCGAAATGTAATACATCGTTTACATCATGCCGCCGTACTTGGCTTCGGCGGGGCAGCAACAGATTGAACCATGCCCGCTCTTGATTGATCTCCGGCGACTGCACCAGCCTCCTGAGCCGTCTTCACCGGGTTGGGAGCGTGTCCGCCCTTGTGGCCATGAGGGTGTGGAGCCGATGCCGGAACGACTGACTCAGGAAGGTCTGGGACGTTGTGTCCTTTGGTGAGATGCGCCTCTGCTTGGGTAAGAAGTTTCTTGAATGGTGCAACCATCTTGGCCTTCGCCCCTTTCTTCTGTGCCTGAGCGATGTGTCCTCCGTAGTGCTTTAATGCTTGGACAAGAGGCTGAACCATTTGTGGGGGAACGCCCCCTGCTGGCACGCTCTGTATCACAGGGCCAAGTCTTGCCGTCATTGTCTGGAGATGAACCATGTCATCATCGCGCCCTGAGATTGGAATCTCCTGACCGGCAAGGATGCTCTGTAATTCAATGATCTGCTGGCGGGTCTGCTCGATCTGGGTGGCCTCAACTTGATCTTTTGGAAGGATGAGTGAATTGGCAGTCTCTTCCCCGATCTTGCTGGCGATGTCCATCTTCATAAGCTCCCCCTGATTCACATTGGCGTTTCCGGTGTAGCGTTGAACAACAAGGTCAAGTGATGTAGCATCCTGCTGAGTTGTATCAGGAAGAAGCTCTTCGGCTGGAGAGTATGCCATCATCAGAATGTCTGCCGCGTCGAGATTTCGCTCAAACATGTTCAAGCAGCATGCGATAGCGTCCTCGTCGAGATGTGACGGCACATCGAATGGAACGAGGAATGCCGGAAGCGTCAACCAGCTTTTCTCAAACGCTGACACAACTGATTTGCGAGCCCACACGGCGGCTTCATTACCCTCCATCTGTCGCGCTGCGCTTAGTTTGGTAAATAGATCAGAAGCGGCCTTCACATGCTCGGGATGACAGATTCCACGCTGCATGCGCTCCACTCCGAAGCAGTATTGAATAGACCAGCGCATCAAGATGCCCTGACGTAGTTGGTTCTCAATGGATGCTACGCGATTGACTTCGGAGGCGGTTTCTTTCTCACCTGAATTTGGATCAGTGACTTGACCGGGGAGGAATGTTCCAACCTGAATCTCTGCCAGTCCTGAACAGAATTTATCAAGGTCGAGGAAGTCTTGAACATTAGCCTGAATGCCGTGCTGCTCCACTTCAAATCCTTCACTGATGTAGGCGATCGGATGCGCCACGGTCAGCGGCGCTATTCCCGGCTTCGCGTTCATGGTTTTCTTCAGGAGAATGACGCTGGCGAGATAGACGTTGTCGATCACGAGGTTTCGGGCTCGGTCGATTGCAATGTGCGTGTTGTATAAGTCTCGGCCTGCGCCGCGGGAAGACATAAGTGATCCGCTTCCAACTTCCACGGCAAACAGATTAATTGCCTCACTCATGGAGTCGTACCGATCGAGCTGCGTGCAAATCTCCGATCCGTCTTTGTCGTTCATGACGTAGCGGGAAACCTTCCCTTTCGGCTCGCGCACCACAACCTCTCCGATCTCAACGTACTTGGCGTCGGTCTCGTAGGCGGCTCCGTATCCACCCTCACGAATCCAATCCTCCCAGCGCCTTGCGTCCTCGTCGCTATTGAGTGAACGGGATGCTGGAACGGCTTGATTTATAGCCTTTGCAAGATTATCGAGATGCCAACCAGCAAGAGCAGAGAGACGAGGATTCTCAAACACTGGAAGAAGCTCGGAAATTTGATAGCGGCGCTTTCTTCCCCAGAGAGGCAGTGCGTTGGCATCTTGAGGGGCTTCGATTGGGAAGAATACGTTGTCTTGACGAAGGAACTCTGGCTTCCAGTCCCGAAGGTCATCCCATGTCCATGCGCAGAATCCGAAGGTTGTATTTTCATGAGTTGTCTGAGCAAGAAGGTCGGCATGTCCCTTCCACCCCCGGATGGTCTTGGTAATTTCCTCGCGGAATACCTTGGTCTTATGTTCTGAGTCGGCTGATTCAATTGGATATTTTGAGAATGTTAATGTGCTGGCGGTTTCAATAACCTCTTTGAATGGAGGCTGAATGCGTGAGACCATCGTGGATAAGAATCCCGTTGGCCGGTTGCTTCTCCATCCCTGACCCATACTTTCGAGCTTTTTCTGGTCATTTGGCGGCTCGTTGTTGAGCTTCTTTTGGATCGTCTGGTTTTTCTTGTTTCGATCGTTGTTGTCGTTCTTGAGGCGCTTGTAGCAGCTATACGCCTGCGCAGAGTCCTTGAATACCCGCTGAACGGCAAACGTATCCTCATTGATGATGTCCGTTGAATTGCCCGAAGCTGGCTCGTACGGAAGGTCAAGCTCTCTTGGGGCTCCATGGGCATCCGTAACGCGTGGCGCTATGTTCGCAAAATGGTTGGTGACTTTGGCCGGAAGTGGTTTTGTTGTGGCCATTTTATGCTTCGTTCATCCAGCAGGAATCTGGGAGGTTTTGTGCTTTGGAGAGCTGATCTTTCTCAATGAAGATCGCGGTTCTGTTGTCGTGGCGAAGGACGTGACATCCGCCCAGAATCTTACTCATGCCAACATCTCTGGCCTGACGTACTGACGCGCAGACCCGGAGCGCATTGTCGGTGCATGGTTGGCATTCGACCCTGAAGTTGGCATTGTTCGGACAGGCGGCGCAGATGGACGACCTGCGTGATGCCTCGGTGTCGGAAACCAGCTTGATCTGTTCTCCTGTAGCTAGAAGGTTGCTTGCCCATGTCACCACGTCGTTGAGCAGGTCGCCCTGTGGCGTTGGTCGCTCAACGGATGAGAAGTTCACTTCCACTGAATCAACTCCATGGCAGAAGGTCGGGACGCGCCCGCATAGCTGCCGGTTTACATCACCCACAACATCACCAACTGGCAGGTTGTTGTTGGCTCGGTACGCTTTGACCACCTCATACAGATTGTCGAGGTCAAAGTGAGAGTCGAGCCTCACGTCGCCTTCAAAGAAATGATAACCGCCGGGGAAGACCATTCCCTTAATTGGTGTGGACATGATTAGATCGTGTTAATTGATTGTGAAACCTTGACTGGAGGCATGGGTCAATGTCTTACGATAGAACGCATCGCGTGGCAACGACTTTTTTTGCTGCACGCCGCAGTCAGTCAGTGTAGTGTGCCGCCATGAATCAATACGATGAATTGCAGTGTCAGGCGCTCAGGGATGCCGAGAAGCTAGCTTCAGGCGGTGAGGATTTTTCCCATCTCTGCAAATTGATGGACGGAGAGCGACAACTTCGCCTGAAGATATTCGTCCAGCAGCTCCCAAATGAAATCGCTCGTAAAACGATCTACGGTCGTGCGGTGACGAACGAAGAGGAGCCCAAGTCGAAGAAAGTGGCGCGTCCTCGGTGTAAGGGCGATAAGGGGCGCTGACATATCCCGTACGGTAGGATTTGGTGCTTAATGGACATCCGGGCGTTCTTTATTGCCGATCGGGTATAAATCGATTGATCTTTGCTGCATTTATACCCTATGAGGGGATTTCTAATGTAAATTCTAATCACTTTTTCCGTAAGAAAATTGGCTGAGACCGCCAAAGCGATCTCGTAACTCCTTCCACAACATAGTGGATGAAATTGGTAGCGAGGGTGGGATTTGAACCCACGATCCCCAGCTTATGAGACTGGTGACTTAACCACTTGTCCACCGCGCTATGAAATTGGAGCAGGCTCCCAGACTTTCACTGGGTTGAGTCCTATGTTGTGCTGTAACCAGGGTAGTTAGCTTCAACTGGAGCTGGCGCTGCAAGGAAATTGTTTACGCTCTGAAGATCGGCGCTCCAGGGAACCGACCCTTCGGGTAAACGAAGGAGCCAAGCGCGTCGGAATAAATTTTGAACCTCTGGGGGTAATGGAGCGTCACATCAGCAAAGGTTGCGTAGGTCTTTGTGACCCTTGTGGCAACCTTGGTCATCACTGGTTCGGCAGATGCCTGAACATTGGGCGTAGTTGTGGATTTGTTCGTCCCGTAGTTGGGCGCCGGGAAATTGCTGTAGGTATTGCCTTCGATGAATTTTGCCATGGGAGATGTCTTACGCTTTACATTGAAATTGGTCAAGGATCAATCACGCTGCCGCCGCACGCCATCCACGGCTTTTGTCTGGAGCCTTCATATATCTGATCTAAACTCCAGTTTTCAAGCGGGCGTATGTATTGGGTTGTGGCATTGGCTGTAAAAATTTCAAAGTCACCGTAAAAGCCCCATATTTCGTTTTGCAGTCCCACATAGCCCCCCAATATCTGTGCTACTCGAACAGAAAATACCGGGGTTCGATAGCCGTAATAGGGTGCAACATAGTTAGGGTCAGTTTGCGCATACCCATGTCGTGCCGCTGGCCCTCCGGGTTGCCACCATCCGGGATTTGGAAAATTCGCAAGAATCCTGTTTCTAGTAAATTGGTACAATCCCATTTGGGATGTCTTACGTTGTCGCCTGTTGCGCGTCAAGGGGTTTTTTCTCGAACCTCTGAACCTTGTGGTAGTGCGTGTATGGCGACTGAGTCATGGGACAGTGAAGTGTTCCGGCCTTGTGAGCCCCAAACCATCGTCCGCAGTGTCTGCATGGCTGTCGTAGCCGGGTGCGTTCTGATACGTTCATAGCAGAAGGAAAGCAATTCCTGCGCCATATAGGAATCCTCCAAACAACATCATGTCGGGCATTGAGTCAGGAAACCACATCTCCAGTTGGTCGCTGAAATATAGCACGACCCATGCACAGGCGATCAGCAGTGCTCCTGTTACAACGTGAATGGTTCTCACAAGAATGCGGCAAGCATGCCGTAAGCGAGCGCCACGAAGTATAAGAACACAGCGCCCATGATGTATCCATACTGGCGCTTTGATACGGCGGTCTTCACGCACATAGATGCCAGACCTACCCAGAAGATAGCACCAAGCACAAGGCATGCCCTGAGCATTGTGAGGGCTAAAGATTGAGCAAGCGGGCTCATAGTGGTGATGGTGGAATTAATGCGGCCACAATCAGGACAAATACGGCCACGACGATTATTGCGATGAAGAATTTCATGACAGTTGAAAGATGACCTTGATGCATTCGACGGCAGCGAATCCAAGGCAGGCGGAGATCGTGAGTCTCAAGACAATCTCAAGCACTAAGGCGACTGGAGTATATTTGTCGATATTGTTGTTAATGAAGTCCGCCTCATGCACCTGAATGAGGAAGGCGAACGTGATGAGCGCGATGGCTGCAATAGCGAGGATTTGATCGATGTTCATTTATTGATTTGGTTGGATGTTTATTTATGACGACTGAAGAAAGAGCAATCTTCGCCCTGTGTTGCCACTCACCCCATTATGTGATCTTTCCCGCCTGTTGGTCGCAAGACCTTGGGCATTGGTGGCTCGGCCTCAGTTTTTTGCAGTGAATGGTCGCTCTTTCTTCAACCGTCATAAGGGTGTTCTAATTGCTTGGGTTATTGATGGCAAGGATTATTTTACCAATTAAAAATGAGGCCCGATGACTTCCGATTCTCGTGAGGAACTTCATGGCCATGAGGCTTGGTGCAGCGGTAGAACCTGGCCTCGCCGCAAGCCTCTACAGACATTGTGTCGGTGCATTGAAAGGCTGGCTTCTCCCCATATCCCTGCGGCCACTGCGTCTCAAATCCCAACTCCGTCTTGGCGGCGTGATGTCCGGCGTGGCCTTTTGGGCGCGAGCATGAGTAGGTGTCGCCCGCGCAGTTGGTGAATGTGTTGCCACAGGTCTTTGGCGCGTTCTTGTTGTTTTTCTCCATGGCGTCCGTCCATATCGGAGAGCCGATGGGATACGGCGCGTGCGTGCCTCCGTGACCGCTTGGCTTTCCGCATTTATATGTGTTTCCATATGCTCCAACATACTCGCTTAGACAGGGGCGGCGCGGCTCTTGAGATTGGTAAGAGCCATGCAACTCTCGATCGGTCTCTGTGTTTCGTCTTACATTGTCCTGCTCCAGCTCTCCGATGAGTAATATGGCCTCCCTTTCGATGTTCTTGATGCTGGATACAAGAGTGCGCAGAAACGCGACTCCTTTTGGCGGGTTGATTCCGTAGCTCATAGTTTTATTGATTGGTTGATTGGTTGACCAAACAATAACCCAAGCAATATCGCCGTCAACTTTATTTTCGACTATTTTTAATCACCTGAGAAATCAATGAAATCGAGTTTCCCAACATCAAACTGCTCGCGCTGGCGATCCTCTCTCTGTGGTGGTTTCTGCGGAGTCATCGATCCAATCTCGCCAGACTTCATGCGGAACAAGTGAACCATCAAGCTGACAGCGTCCATCGCGTCCGGGCTCTTGGCTTGAAGGCGGTGCATGTACTCCTTCTTCGGCTCCACGCGATTGAGGCCCTTGCCCTTCTGCTTGTACCGGCGACTCACACATTGCTTGGACAGCTCTTCATTCCTGAATGACGGACTGATCTTGATGTAGCCAAACTCCAAGAATCTCGCCAATGCGAAGATCAGTTCGGTCACGATCCCGTCGTACTGTTCTTGGCATGTCTTGGCGTCGTCTGCCATCACACGGCTGTCTGTCGCTGCCTCACCGTAGTTGACTCCCATCACATCTTCTCCGAAGTGGATGTCGTTACGCAGGCAGTCGTGTACTCCCGATCCATTGCCGGTACGATCGACGCAGCACCAACCAGGCTTGATGCGCATTGTCTTACAAAAGTCTTTGATGGCATTGGTCTGCTTCACGGTATCGCCTTTCGGAAACATCACCAGCCCGTCGAGCTGGAGTCCTACCCTCGGCTCGTTGAAGGCAATGATCTTTCCTGACTGTGGCGTCCATCCATCCACAAGTCCGAATCGGCCATGAGCCGCCACCATATTGTCGTTGCCTTCTAGGGCTAGATCGATGCCTGTCAATGGGACGACCGGCCCGATGAAGCGGTAGATGCCGATCGAGTTGTCGAACATGGCTGGGGTGATGATGCACATTGCTGTACCCTCGGCGGGGAACCATCCCCGGGCCATGGTGTCGCTTTCCGCAGTTCTCCCGGCCTGAAGATACGCCATGTAACCGTCGTATGTTTGGAAGCCCTCATAGATCATCTTCTTTTGGATGACGTTCTCGCTCTGTGCAGCGTCCAGCCGCAGGACGTGATAGCCCTCCTTGCTTGTCCATTCGAGGTCTGTCTCTTTATCAATCATCGTCCATCCGCCAACCGGCTCGCATCGCTGCCCAAAGTCGCTGGCTCGGTTCTTTGGGTTGCTCGCTGCCACAATCTTGATTTGCCCGCTCTTGGATGAGCTGTCGATCGTGGATGCGATGTTGTTGACACCTTCCCAGCATCCGAACGGGATTGCCTCGGCCTCATCCAGAAGCGCGAACACCCGGGAGAGTATGCCGAACTCCGGGTGGGGTTCTCCTTGGCGGGGAACAGGATGGAATCCACGCAGCACACCAGCTCCACTCTCGCCCTTTGCGATAGCCATGAGGTGAATGCCCTGCTTCTCGTCTGAGTTGCACTTGATCGATTCAGCGGCCTCGTGGCTCTCACAGCCTTTGGGCCTCAAGATTGCCAGCCGGTGAAAGTTCTGCATGGAGGCGAAAATGTTCGTCTTGGCGTGCTCCTTGGTGGCGCTGACGACCTTGATGCAGGTGTACTCTGGGTCTTTCCACCACTCGAGGTAGAACTTTGCGCCCACATTGTAAGACTTACCCATGGCTCCAGAGCCGGGGATCAGCAGCTTGTCGTACTGCTCGCAACACCTCCAGACGTCTCGTACGCTCTTTGGCTCGTAGTTGAATACCTGCTTGCCCCACATGAGCACGGCGGCTGCCTCAAACTGGTTATTATTGAGGAGGTGCTTGATGAATGATCGCACGACGTTCTCGGCCTCGGCATAGTCGAGGGTCTTATCGTCCTTGTCTTCCTCTGGATGCTCAACCGCGTAGAGTAGAATGTATTTCGCGGCAGCGAGCATGCCCTGCTCTTTGTAGCCCTCGTATTGAGCTCGGATGTTGTGAGCCATGATGACGGCTCTCTTCTTGGTCAATGGCTTTCTCATAGCGGTATCAGCCCAGTTGGTAGATCGCTGTTGTCCTCCTCAATCTCAACGTCTATCGAGTCATCGCCCATACCGTCCACTTGTTCGGTATCAATGTTGTCCCGGCGAGTTAGGTTGAACGTGATCGAATTTCCGAACTTGTCCGATGCAGTGATTGTGTCCGGGCCTATGCCAAGCATGGAGTTGATTTCCTTGATGGCAGAAACACAGACTCCCGGCTGTCCCATCTTCTCAGCTAACTTAGCAGTATAACGTAGATAGTTAATGTTGATAGATGCGATTGATTTAATCTCATGTTTCATAACCTCCCTGATCTTCTCGTTGCCAGCCTTGATGTATCGATCTGTCGTCCTTGAGCAAACCCCGTACCATTCGCTGCATTTCGACACAATTTCAGAATAAGGCTCACCTTCGAGCAAGAGCTTTATCACGGCACCAACGCGCTGATCTACTTCGGCGTCAGGATTGCGTACTCCATGCTTGGTGGATGGCACATAAACGACAAGCCTTCTCTCCTGTTGATCGGGTTCTGGTGTCTTTTTTTTTCGAGGTGCCACACTGTTATGATTTAATGGATTGACTTTTATGCTTGACGGGTTTTGAGTACCCTTGATTCCCGAGAGCTACCGTTATCCTGCGTGGCTACAGGTGTCAATGTCTTACTTTACGACGGAAGGTGCGGCACTGCGATGACATCCATACCTTTGTGCTTGGCACAACGCCTGATGATTCCCTTCTGGGTATGCAGGTGATGAACGCACTGCTCGTAGCAGTCTGGGATGTCGCAATAGAAATTTCTCTGCTCCCGGTACTCGTCGAGCATCTCTCTGAGGACTTGAGTCAGGTCTATTATGGCAGCCTTCATATTTTCCTTCCCTCCATGCCTCCGGGCAGCTCCCCTCTCTCAATGCACCTAAAGAATGGACTCGGCCTTGAGAAGGCTTCTGCAAGTTGCTTTCCGATTCGATCTTGGTCTTTTTGAACAAACTGGTTGATCTCGGAAATCGGCACCTCTTTCCCGGTCGGAACATAAGGCTTCTGCTTCTTCGCTTTCCTCTGATGATACCGATCCCACCGCTTACCCCTGAACTTGGTATTGTTCAGCGCCCCGCATTCTGGACAGAACTTGTAGAAGTTGATGTCGGGAGATGAGTAGCAATAGAAGTCATCCTCAGTCTCATGGATGACATGCGAGTCGTCGTAGTCACTCTCGTGTCCTACAATGTGGATGTGGGGTTCTTTAGAAGTCATGATTTTTGGGGAATGTGTCGTCCTGTCTAAGTAGGCATCGTTCGCAGATAAACTCCGAGCGATGAACTCCCGCGAGCCTGTTAAGCTCGTCTGTGATGATCTTTGCGTCATCTTCTCCTGAGTGAATCGCCATAAAAAACTCGCCGTTTTTCCTGATGATCGGATAGAGCAATTCCGTTTCTTTATCGACCGTATAAACATCCCTCTTCTCCGGCTGGCTGGCGCGGTTGAGGAAGTCGGTGAATGCCTCCACGAACTCCTGCTCATCCTCCTGTTTCACATGGGGAAGAATCAACTCGACGATGGTCATTCCTTTCGCATCGTAAATACAGCGATCATCCTCATGGTAAAAAGCGGGAAACTTGAATTTGGCAAGAGCCTCTTGTAAATTGTTCATATAATGTTTAGTTTATTAAAGATGCGTATTCAGTAGATACTCTATTGTATGCCTCATGGGACTCTTTAGCGTTATTAAAATAAGAATAATCAGGCAGGTTAAAATGGCATCTAAATACCACATGAGGTCTTTTACTTGTTTGTCGTTCATTTGATCTCCTTTTTGAGTTGGTTGAGGGCTTCGAGTTTTGCTTTTGCTGCCGTCATCCCACATGTGCAAAGGTTCGGTTTTGCATCGGGATAAGTCCAAGCTTGGCATGGTATAAGATGCTCAATGTATGGTAGCAACGCCTCAGCAACGGTCTTGTAAGCCTCGGCTCGCTCGTTTGCGGCGGCGAGTTCTGACTCTAGTTTCTCGCTAAAGCATTTTGCCTCACGGAAGGCGAGCAAGTGCGCCACCTCATGTCTGATATGGATGTCGTGGAACTCGCGTTCAGT
>Ga0302265_1001569_pt1 | contig 13241 bp, 13 predicted proteins | sample III_Bog_E1_1_FD_194556 | JGI IMG/M metagenome (GOLD analysis project Ga0302265, IMG submission 194556) | Peat permafrost microbial communities from Stordalen Mire near Abisko, Sweden - III_Bog_E1_1 | ecosystem: Environmental > Terrestrial > Soil > Wetlands > Peat | place: Sweden: Abisko...
ACATGCACGGAAACGTTTGGGAATGGTGCGCGGACTGGGACGGCACTTATTCCACTACCGCCCAGACCAACCCTACAGGTGTTGTTACAGGCTCTTACCGCGTGTATCGTGGTGGCAGTTACGTCGCTCAGAGTTGCCGCTCTGCTATTCGCTCTAGCAACAACCCGGAAGGTGGCTACATCACTGTTGGTTTCCGGGTGGTGTTTAATAATGAATTAACAAAAACAGCAATTTATTCTGACTCTGTTACTGACATTGACGGCAACGTCTATAAAACCGTACAGATTGGTAATCAAGTATGGATGGCTGAAAATTTAAGAGTAAGTAGATATCGGAACGGAGATATTATTACAGAAATAAAAGACCCAAAGGAATGGTATAACGCTAATTATGGGGCATGGTGTTATTGTCAAAATGATCCTATAAATGGAAGAAAATATGGTAAGTTATACAATTGGTATGCAGTAAATGATCCAAGTGGATTAGCTCCTGAAGGATTTCATGTGGCTTCCGATGCTGAATGGACTGCTTTAGAAAATTATGTATCCGCACACCTTGGTTTTTCCGACAATATTGCAAAAGCATTAGCAGCTACCACCAATTGGGACATCACTGGAGGTTCAGGTGCAATCGGTAACAATTTATCCAAAAACAATAGTTCAGGTTTTGCTGCCCTTCCAGGTGGCATGCGCACATTTGGATTTCCACCACCCGTATTCTACAGACCTGGCTCCGGTGGGGATTGGTGGACAACCTCTGAATACGGCACCACAAATGCTTGGTGTAGAGGAAATTATTACGAATCCGAAATCGGCCTGTACAGGAAGCCCCATATAAAGTGGGAGGGGTTATCCGTGCGTTGTATAAAAGATAATTAATACAATTTCAGATATGGATAAAAAAGAAATTGCTTATCATGAGGCTGGTCACACAGTTGTTGGATATTTGTTCTTTCCTCCTGTAAATACTACAATAATTCCAGAATCAGACCGGTTAGGAAATACAATTGCAAACATACCAATATTCATTGCAGAAGATGAATTTTTGAATGAAGTGTATTTCCCTTCCGAAATAATGTTTTTATTGTTTTCATGGGCTGGAGAGTATTTTCAAAGAAAAATTTCAATTGAAATAGATGAAGGTGGATTAGTTTTAGATAAAGGCCTTCTCAACACATGTTTCGATAAAACTCAATTTGAGACTCTTGTTGCTTTTAAGGAGAGTATATTAGAAACTTTTTTTGAGAATAATATTATTGAAGAAATGGTGGATGCAGTGGCAACTGAGCTATTGATAAAAAAGAAATTAACTCACATTGAAATTCATACTATATTGTCAAAATACACATTTGATTATGACAAATATATTGAGAAAATTATGGATGAGTATTATCTTCCAATTTGTGAAAAGTATAAAGAGATTTTGTCAATCAAAGAAAATTCAAAATAACATGTTATACAAATATTATTCTTGTGAAACATACAATTTAGAAGCTTTAGCTAATGGATATTTATGGTTTTCTAACCCTAAAAAACTAAATGATCCATTTGACTGTAATTTTGATGCTTATATTGAATCAGAACATATTGACACTTTAAAAGATGAGTATAAACAGAAGTTAATTTCACAGCTTAATAAATTGGGAATTTGCTCTTTTAGTCAAGAACAAGACAATCAACATTTTTGGTCTCTTTATGCAAAGAATTATAGTGGTTTTTGTCTTGTATTCGATAAAAATATAATTGATAGTCGTCTAGGTCGTTTAGGAATAATACTAGGTAATACTGAATATCAAACCGAAGTATTTGATGTCATCACATATTTTTCTCAACAACAGGAAAAAGGTGCAGATTTTAAAACTGCAATGGAACGTTCTTTAAGAACATTTGCATTCAGCAAGAATAAGAAAGTATGGGAAACAGAAAATGAAGTAAGAGCTTTATTAGCTGGTATTTTTATTGAAAATCCAAAACTAGAATCCGCAAAAGTTATTTTTGAAGGTAAGGGTTATAAAGTTCATTTCAAAGACTTCAATGCATTAAAACAAATTATTTTGGGTCATAATATGTCATCTGTTAACAAAGAGTTAATTTTGAATATCGTAAAACATAATTATCCAGATATTAAAATTTCTAAAGTTGAATTGGATTACAAAAATTGGGAATTAAAAATTGTTGATTTAATCAAATAACAATTAATTTGAAGTGAGATACTTCACAACTATTTTATTTTCATAAAGATAGATTCTTTATTTGCAATTCGCGAATCGAAAATATGTAAATTCCAAGTTGATATTCTTTTCTTTTAAAAGAGAAATTTACTCACTTCATACATTAAACCCACCCACTCGTACAACATCCTTATATAAGCTTGGAATATTTATTTTTAGCTTTTACTTTTGTAGTGGATTTTGAAATCAGAGAATAAAAACAAAAACTATGAAGCTACAACATTTATCCATTTTACTACTTACAATTCTTACATTTTCCTGTCAAAAAGCTAAGCTAAATACTGAAAAACAAATAACCAAAGTTTACACAGTAAAATCATTTTCAAAAGTAACTTCAAACGTTACCATCGTTCTGTCATTCTAAATTAGGAAGCAATGAAAAAAAAACTCTTTATGTTACTCTGTTTATTTTCTACCTTGATAGCAGTTGCCCAAACCTACAATTTAAGTCAGGCCAAAGAAGCTATTGATGCCAGGAATTACGACAAAGCACTTGATTACCTGAACAGGGATTTGAAAGATTTTCCTGCTAAAGCCGAAAGTCATTATTACAGGGCTGATACCTATTACTCTCAGGAGAAATATCCACAGGCACTGACAGAAATCAGTACGTTGTTTAAACTTTTTACTCCAAAGGATAAAGAATTGAGAGCGGATAGCTATGAACTCAGGGGTAAAATATATGCAACAATTGATAATCAGGCAAAGGCCATTGAGAACTTTGATCAAGCTATAAAACTGAATCCTCAGAAGCCGGAATATTATTTAAGCCGTGGTGAAGAATACAGAAAATTGAAACAGTATGATAAGGCGGAAGCGGATTATAATAAAGTATTAAGCCTGAATGAAGGTGATTTAAAAGCCCGTACGGGATTGGGAAGTGTCTGTTTAATGCAGAAAAAATATGAAGAGGCCGAAAAGATATTTACAGAGTTGATGAAGCTGGCACCGGAGTATCCTAAAACCTATTATTTTATGGCTAAAGTCTTTCTTGGGAAAAAAGAAACTGATGACGCTATCGGTTCGGTGTTTCATGCACTGGTATTGGATGAATCGGATGACCTGAGTCGGGCTGATTTTTTAGTAGATGCGAAGAATAACTACTTAATGGCAAAGTCGTATATAAACTCCATGTTGAATCCGAATCCGGAGAAGTTTTTCTGGCGGTACCTGAGTGCACAGCTCTCAGAACAAAAAGAAGATTATCATGAGGCCATCAAAGAATACACCAAGGCATTGGAAACGGCCACTGTTAAGGATAAAAATGACGTACTTTATAACAGGGCAAACTGCTATACCGAAAGCGGGTTGTATAAACAGGCATTGGCCGATTATGATGAAGCACTCTCTTCTGATTCCACCCTGGCGTATTTCTGGGGTTTCAGGGGGTTGACAGAACAGCAAATGGGTGATTTTAATGGAGCAGTGATCGATTTTACGAAAGCAATTTCGTTTGAACCTTTAGAGTCCTGGTTTTATTACCGGAGGGGATGGATACTGGATGAATTCCTGAAGAATCACCAAGCCGGTTTGCATGATTATAATCAATCGATAGCTATCAATAAAGAGGTTGCTTATACCTACTTAAACCGGGGTCGTTTATACTCAACCGTACTGAACGATTCAGTCAGGGCAAAGAAAGATTTTGAAATGATTTTGAAGCTTGATACTGTTGTTAAGGAACAAGGGAATTGCAGACAGTATGCATTAATGGAACTGGGACGAAACGAAGATGCTACAACGTGGATGAATAAAATTATTGAAGCATTTCCCATTTCCGGAAATTATTACGATGCAGCTTGCCTGTATTCAAACATGAATAAGCCTGAAAAGTCCGTTAATTCCTTACGTTTGGCATTTGAAAACGGGTTCAGGAGTATTCATCATATTAACAGCGATGATGATCTGGATAAAGTCAGGAATTTAAAAGAGTTTAAAGAATTGATAGAGAAGTGGACAGTCGTTTTGGCATCAGAAGAAAAAGCAGTTGAGGAAACAAATCCGGATAATCCGGTCACAGAAAAACAATCCTTTATTATTCCGATGAAAAATATTAGTGACGGTACTTATGAATTAGCCTGTAAAATCAATGAACTGCCTCTGAATTTCATGTTCGATACCGGAGCAAGCGATATATCTATTTCACAAACAGAAGTTCAATTTATGCTGAAAAATGGGTATATGAAACAGTCTGATATACTCGGTTCTCAACGGTTTCAGATAGCCAATGGAGAAATAGAAATTGGAACAAATATCATTTTGCGAAAAGTAGAGATAGGTGGTTATATATTACATAATGTTTCTGCTTCAGTGATTAATAACAAAAAGGCTCCTTTGCTTTTCGGTCAGAGTGCTTTGGGAAAGTATGGCAAAATAGTGCTTGATAATGAGAAGAGAACAATAACCTTTAGTAATAAATAAATATGAAAAAGTTATTTTCCACTGCTCCCGAGCGATTATATCGCTTGGGTGATTATGACGGAAAAAAAAATGTATTGGATAATGTGATTGTAATTTAGGAATACCACACGATATATTGTACGGCAGCGAGTGCAGAACCAATTCTTGTGCAAAAGCATAACGTTTTCGATTAGTGAGCGCAAAGCAGAATTTATTCAAGCTCTGCCGAGCTTAGAAAAGGCCGATTGAAAATCAAACGAAGAATATCCAATTTTCTATATTTCCCCAAATGGGTAAATGGGGAATTTTCAAGTGATAAATGAAATAGTCAATATTTCTGATATAAGAAATGTTGGCGACAATGTCGTAAGAATTTGAAGAATGTCGCTGTCTTGTATTTTTTTTATACTTTTGTTGCTATTGATTCAAGATGAATCCGTAAATAAAATTAGCTTGTAATTAATCGTATGTGATTATATTATGCCCGAAAATCAAAATATAGAATACAAATCCTCTTGGCATGACGATTATCTCAAATGGATATGCGGTTTTGCCAATGCACAGGGAGGTAGGATTTATATCGGCAAAGATGATGCCGGCAATATCATTGGTGTGGCTGATTATAAAAATCTTATGGATGAGATTCCCAACAAAATAAAAAACATTTTGGGAATTACTGCCGAGGTCAATCTTATGCAAGACAGTGATAAAAATTATATTGAGATTATCGTTCAACCCTATTCCGTGCCTATTTCTTTGCGGGGTAGATATTACTACCGTAGCGGTAGCGTAAAACAGGAATTGACAGGGGTTTCACTCAATGATTTTTTGCTCAAACGTGCCGGTCAAACTTGGGACGATGTCATTGAAACCCGAGCGACGTTTGATGATATTGACGAGAAAACGATAAATACTTTCCTTCGAAAAGCCGAGGAAACAGGTCGTTTGCCCGATATTGAAGGACTTTCTACACCTGAACTTTTGGAGAAACTTCGTTTGGCGAAAAACGGGCAACTCAAACGTTCCGCTATCGTTTTGTTTGGCAAAGACCCGGGCGCATTCTATCCGAACACATTTGTCAAAATCGGCAAATTTGAAGACGATGATTTTACAATTCGTTTTCAGGAGTTGGAAGAAGGTAATATCATTCAGATATTAGACAAAGTCCTGCGTACCCTTGACCACAAGTTTCTGATTCGTAATATTTCATTTAAAGGAATGAACCGCGTTGAAACACTTGAATATCCTGTTCCAGCTCTTCGTGAAATGCTTTTAAACGCACTTGTCCACCGTAACTATATGGGTGCAGCAACTCAAATTCGTGCCTATGACAACAAACTTTCCATATGGAATCACGGAACTTTGCCCGAAGGTATAACGCTCGACAAACTGACCAAACCTCATTCCTCATATCCACGAAACCCAGTACTTGCCGAAGCTTGTTTTCGTGGCGGTTATATTGATTCATGGGGCAGTGGTATAATGAAAATTGTAGATTCCTGTAAGTCAGCAGGACTGCCAACACCTATAATGGAAGAAGACGGCGGTGGTTTTATTGTATGTTTGTTTAAAGATAGATTTTCGAAAGAAGAATTGCAACAATTAGGTTTGAACGACAGACAAATCAAAGCAGTACAATATGTGAAAGAAAAAAGGAAAATTACCAATAGCGAATATCAGGCATTGAATTCAGTATCCAAAAGAACAGCAACTAATGATTTAACAGAGTTGCTATCCAAGTCCTTATTGAGAAAAATAGGAACTTCTGGTTCTAATATTTGGTATGAGGTAGTGGGGCAATAGTGGGGCAAGTCGGGCAATGGTCGGGCAATGGTCGGGCATTGTGGGCAAAAAGCGAGCATTACGGGAAGAATGTGTATGTCTGACATATATTATCCTTTCGTTGTTATCTAATAATTCGGTACTTTTACCACATAATTCATTGATAATTAAGGCTTAAATCATTATAAATAACTGTACCCGATTTGCATAAAGTAAGAAATGCAGGCGGGTTAATCTTTTTTATATACATGCCTAATAAGTTTCTCACTCAATAAAACAAGAGCTCAGGCTTCGCCTATAAGTTAATTACCCCATGGTGCCCGCCCGATTATATCGTATGGGAGATTATGCCGGAGTTAAAATGTAATGGATGATGTGATTGTAATTTAGGAATCCCATACGATATATCGTGCGGCAGCGAGTGCAGAACCAATTCATGTGCAAAAGCGTAACGTTTTCGTTTAGTGAGAACAGAATTTATTCAAGCTCTGCCGAGCTTCTAGAAGGTCGATTGAAAATCAAACGAAGAATATAATTAATTCAAGAGAAGGAAATTCAAAAACAACACAATATGAAGACCTCTAAACTAAAAGTAAATGGCTCAGAAATATCATTTTTCAACATTGATACAGAAGAATATATTTCGCTAACAGACATTGCAAAGCATAAAGATGCAACAAATACAGACGATATTATCAAAAATTGGTTGAGAAATCGGAATACAATTGAGCTGCTTGGATTTTGGGAACAATTGTACAATCCAAATTTTAAACCCGTCGAATTCGACGGGTTTAGGAAGCTGGCAGGGCTAAATAGTTTTACAATGACACCTAAAAAATGGATAGAAACAACAAATGCAATAGGAATAATATCTAAATCGGGCAGGTATGGAGGAACGTATGCACACAAAGATATTGCTTTTGAATTTGCGTCATGGGTTTCAATTGAATTTAAGTTGTATGTAATTAGAGAATTTCAACGTCTGAAAGAAGATGAAAGCGACCGTCTGAAACTAAACTGGAATTTACAACGCACCTTGGCAAAGGTGAATTATCATATACACATGACGCCATAAAGGAAAACCTGATAACCAATGAATTAACAAAGCAAGAAGCCTCTTATGTTTATGCTACCGAAGCAGATATGCTAAATATGGTGTTGTTTGGAAAAACTGCTGCCAGATGGCGACAAGAAAATCCCGCCAAAGAAGGGAATATACGGGATTATGCCACCATCGAACAATTGGTGGTACTAACCAATCTCGAAAGCCTGAATGCGGTACTAATTGCGCAAGAATTACCCCAAAGCGACCGACTGTTACAACTCAACAAAACGGCTATACAGCAACTTAAAGTATTGACAAATAATGCGACAATGAAAAAGCTGAAATAGTATTTTTATCACAATCAAAATCCCATTTGGGGATCAACCATAAAAACAAAACAATCAATGACCCAAGAAGAATTTCACAAACGCTATCAATACAATCCAACAACAGATTGTTTGGGATAGGGAGGTTTTGGCAAGGTATATAAAGCCTATGACACACATCGTGATAGATGGGTAGCCATCAAAATGGCAGAAGTAAAATCCGGATTGGAGCAGGTTCGGTTAAAGCATGAGGTTGAATTAATCAATAAATTACCAACTCATCCCAATATAGCCTATTATGAAGAGTGCTATACCTTTTCAACTTTTGCGGGTGAATATGATTTTGGTGTGTTGCAGTATTATGAACAAGGTAATCTTGACCAGTTAGTTAGAGAAAAACAATTAACTTTCCAGCAAAAAGATCATATTCTGAGGCAAATCCTCGAAGGCATTGCTTTCCTGCATAGCCAGGGCATTATTCATCGGGACTTAAAGCCCCAGAATATCCTGATTGTAAATCGAAATGGAGAATATATTCCTAAGATAACCGATTTTGGCATTAGCAAAAAATTAGATACTAATAAAAGCTCAATTTTTACAAACTCTGTTATGGGATCACTGGCTTATGCTTCCCCTGAACAGCTACGTGGACTAACCATGAAGAAAAATACGGATTTATGGAGCTTTGGGGTAATTGTTTGTTGGATATTTACAGGGAAACTACCATTTAACTCAGGCAGTCAAGCCGTAACGAGTGAAGCCGGACGTATTGAGTTATTCAGGCAAATTACTAATGGGAATGTTTCTGTGATAATTCAGCAATTGCCTTCAATTTGGAGTGAATTAGTTAAACAATGTATTGTGGTTGACAATGAAAAACGGATAGGTAATGCTATCAATTGTCTTAATATCCTTTACGGGAGAATAAATCATTTAGGAAATAAGTCAACTGTAAAAGATGATAATATTTCAAGCATTATAGCAGGTATTTCCACAGTACTTATACCTGCCGGCACATTTACCATGGGTAGCCAGGGAGAGGAAGTAGATAGATTTAACGACGAAACCCAACATCAAGTAACGCTCAGTGCTTTCAGAATGAGCAAGTACACAATAACTAACGCACAGTATGCTGCCTTCCTGAATGCCAAAAGCATAGGCAGCGACGGGGTGTATGCAACAGGTGCATATCCTGCTCATGTGTTGATTTATGCCAGCTCGGGCAGTAACGATTGGGGTTTGCACTACAGCGGCACGCAATGGGTACCGGTAGCAGGTTTCGAGAATAACCCGGTAATCAATGTAACCTGGTATGGTGCTACTGAGTTTGCTATTTACGTGGGCGGTACTTTGCCCACTGAAGCGCAGTGGGAATATGCCTGCCGTGCAGGTACTACCACACCATTCAATACGGGTAATTATTTAACCAACCTGCAAGCTAATTATAATTGGGAACGTCCTTATAATGGAGGAACGAACACTATGACAACTTTCCATGGTACGACCCAACCTGTTGGCACTTACACTCCCAATGCCTACGGTTTGTACGACATGCACGGAAACGTTTGGGAATGGTGCGCGGACTGGGACGGCACTTATTCCACTACCGCCCAGACCAACCCTACAGGTGTTGTTACAGGCTCTTACCGCGTGTATCGTGGTGGCAGTTTTGACGACGGTGCTTGGCGTTGTCGCACTGCGTATCGCGGTAGCAGCCGCCCGAACAGCATCAGCGACAGTCAAGGATTCCGGGTGGTCTTCGTCCCATAGTTCACTATTGAAAAGGTTTTGAGCTAAAAAAGGGATGTGTTGTGTCCAAGCGAGGAAGGAATGATCGAAACAAGGACACAACGAGGAGTTAAAATATGTTTATACCCTGCTAATTTATTATTAAACTAATTTTCGCGATACATTTAATAATATTCAATTTAAACAAAAAATATGAATTCATGTGTAAATCTAAAGAAGTTAAATGGCCTTTATTTGATGATTTTGTAAGTAATTTGTTATATCCGGCAATTTTAGGATCTTTAATTTATGATTTAGCAAAATTTGAATTGACGAAAGAATATTTATTCTACCTCTACACAGCACTATTTTATTCAATAGATTATATGTATATGCATTATATCCTAAACAAAATTAAAAGTGAAAGTAGAAAGAAAAAATTATATATGACTATTTTAGATTTTATTGTGGCAATTATATTCATGGCAATTATATTTTCCATTCATTCCCTTTTTAAGGAAAATAAAATTATTTATGATCCAATCTCATTTTTAATAATCACTTTTTCTGTATTATTTATCTCCTTTATTGCTTGTATATACGATAAAAATGATGATACTAGTTTTACAATTTTCTTTTGGTTGGTAATTGCTAATATTATTACAATTTTCATTCAACAAGTATTATTTTGCAGTGGATATGAAATTAAAACTATTCTCAACATTACATACCCAGCAATGATTGCATTTTATTTAATATCCGTGTTAATCGATTACTTTCATGAAGAGAGAAATAATAACAATTAAATGATACGATAAATATTAAAGTAAATAATACTCAAAACGAAATATAAAATGAAAAAAATAAACAACTTGATAAATAAAATGTTTCCAGAATTTGAAATTGAAATAGGAGCATTAATTAGAGAGATTCACAAAGTTTCATATACTTATATAGATATTATTCAGGGAATTGACTTAAAAGTATCATTTCAGGAAAACGCATTACATTCTGCAAGCATATTACTTGCATGTGAATATAACGATGATCAGGAATTAAAAGAGTTGACATATGTTATTGAATACATGAAAAAGCAAATTGAACTCGAAAATAAAGAAGAGAGGATGAAAGAAATTCAGACTGCATTAAAAGAAGATGGTATTGAAATGTCATATAATTGTACAATGGATATAGTTATTGGTAGTGGATCACAAATAAAGCACTTATTTCCACTTTGAGCGAAAAACATAAAAACAAAGACTTTATTAACCCAACAACTAATAAAACATGACTAAATAAGCTTGAAATATGCACATCAGACTTTAATTAAGTTCTCATTTTATTTGTATCGATATTTTCTCACAACTATTTCATAATTCGAAAACTATTGCATTTATTTGCAATTCGCGAATCGCAAATAAATGAAAAGAATATGAAAAATTACAATGAAATGCGCCCACAAGATGTGGTGATTTTGCTTTAATTAAGCACTATAAAATCTAATTAATGGCGGATGCAGGAATATGTCAACCGGTTTACAAATTAGGGTTTTGGAAGCTACAGAAAGTCTTCAATGAAGTAAGTTCGACCGGTTAGTATCCGATAATAAACGGACTATTACTTTTTCTTCTCTAATCTGAACATGAATGATATAGAATTGTTGTTTTATAATAATTGAATTATAAAATAACAATTAAAATACATTGTAATTTTAGAAAGCAAACTATTTTACGACTATATACATTTTGTATTAGTAATTTTGAAAACTTAAAATCAACAATGAAAAAAATTATCAATCTCAGAATTCTTCGTATTATTGCAGTGAGTATAGTGGGAATTAGTGCTGTGGGATCACTCTTTATGACCCTTCATGCCGGTCAACATAACAATTCGATACTTCTTGTCGTACTTTTTGTTTCATGGGTATTATCACCTTATCTGGCATTATTGATATTAAATGCAGGATCAAAACATTGGCAGGTTCTTACCCGGGAGACACTTTACTATCTTATGATTTTACTTTCTATTATTTCATTGATAAGTTACAGCGGAGTAGTGATTCCCCATGGAATGAAACCTGCTTTTATATTTCTGGTTATTCCTTTGATATCATGGATGCTTATTCTGATTGTCCTCCCTATAACAGCTAACAGATCACGCAGGAAGTCGATGAAAAGCGATATTCAATAATTTTGTGATTAATCATGATGCATTTAATTCAGCAAAAAAAATCACACTAAATAGAACTACGGTAATTGAAAAACAAATATTCTTCCAACACTTAATTTGTAAAATTAAATAATTAAGAAGCACAATCCTCCCCCATTGCATGCCCCTTTTCGGTGAAGGCAATGATTAATCTGTTTATCATTGATAAATATCTGAATCTTATAAAAAGATTCAGTAAATTTGCAGTCTGATGAAAGCTTTAATTCGCTATGCATACCATAAACGAAAAAAAACAAATTTAAATGCTGAATGTGCCGCCCCAAGCCCCTAAAGGGGATGTAAAGATCGGTTTATGAAAGTATTAAGCATCTGAAATTGCAGTTTCAGAGAATGGAGTAATCAACATCCCCGCCATTTATTCCGATTTGTCGGAAGGGGCTTGGGGCAGTATGTTTCATAAAAGCATTTAATTGAGATTCACACAAATTGCATTGCCAAACAATTATTATACGAAACTTTTTAGAGAATGAAATTAAATTTACTATTTATACCGCTACTTGCGATTTTATTGACTGCTTGTTCATTAGGTGAAACAAAAAAAGACAAACAAATTGATCCTCAGATAAAAAACCAGATACATGAACTTACGAATCAGATCGTCGACGGACTAGTTGATGACAAACCTGAAAATGTTTTAGTTTTATGTAGTGACAACCTGCTTAAAAAGAAAGGAGATATAAAAATATTAATGCAACTCCTGACAGGAAATTTAAAGAAGCATAGTTTTAAAATACTGAATGAATTCTATCAAAAGGATGCTTCAAAAAAAAATATGTCTACGATAAATTCCGGTGGCCCGGCTGATCATGCATATCAAATCCGTTACGAATCGCTGAATGAGGAAATGTATGTTGTGGTTGGATATTTTAAGGATAGTATGGATCAGAAATGTTTCACTTTAATTTATGGAAAGAACAGGAGCATCTGGAAACTAAACAATATCCAGGCCGGCATTTTAAAGATCATGGATAAAGATGCTTTTGACTGGTATAAATTAGCTAAAACAGATTATGACAAAGGGTACTTCATTGATGCTGTATGTAAAATAGGGTTATCCACCCAATTATTGAAGCCTGCAAATCATTTGTGGAAATACGAAAAAGAAAATGAGATTCTGGCTTTCGAACAAAAAGTCACAAAAAAAGCATATTCCGTATATCATTTCCCCATCACTGTTGACTCTGTAAGTACAAAGCCTGTCATTTTCAGAGTGTATGATCAGAATATTCCCGGAGGTTATTTTCCATCCATTCTATATACCACAACCATTGACATGAAAGATATTCCAAAATTAGCCGTTGAATGTAACCAGATTCATAAAATTATCGGCAAACTGTTTAAAGGAATAACGACAAACAATAAAATGTTATTGTACAGGCCAATGAAAACGATGCCTATCGGTACTGATGAAGGCAAACAGTATGGATTTATTAAGAGAAATTGAGGATAGTCGGTAGTTGGTAGCCTGTAGTAAGTAGTTGGTAGTAGTTGAGGGTTGAGG